>MDTG01331344.1_pt1 | contig 10908 bp, 11 predicted proteins | sample 811421 | NCBI WGS metagenome assembly MDTG01 (sample SAMN05326645, study PRJNA326480) | marine metagenome | isolation source: seawater | place: Pacific Ocean: South East | collected 2011 | reverse complement strand
TTGTGTTTCCGTTTGTGTTTCCGTTTGTGTTTCCGTTTGTGTTTCCGTTTGTGTTTCCGTTTGTGTTTCCGTTTGTGATGTTATGTTGCGTAGTGCCTTCGCGTAACCCATTAAAAGTGCCGCCAATATTTTTGATGAAGCCGTAACTAGTTTATCTTTATTTTTTTCATTCATCACAATATTATATTATATAGAGGAAAGGTTTTAATTTGATTCCTTTTGATTTTCCTTTTTCATATTCGCCTTAAAGTCGGCAAAAGATAGGACGGGTTTCGAATCGCATTTTGGCAGCGTCGGGTCCACATAGTCACTCAATCGTCCCTTATGCGTGAACCGATTAGCTCGTTCTGTCATGATACGATACCTTCGTCGCTTTATCGAGTCCTTTCGTTGTTTGTTATTATGTGATGCTTCATTAGAATTAGTTGACTTCTGAATTTGGTTGCTGCTCTTAACCTCAACGTGATTATATTTTTTTAACTTGGCAAAAACATCTCTCTTCACAACTGGTGGTGTATCAGTTCCATCATCCTGTTTCTTACTATCTCCCTTTTTCTTACTATCTCTTTTTTTCTTTTCCTCTGCCTCTTCCTCTTTCTGTTTCTGCACATCGGCCTCTTCCTCGGCAATTGCAGCGGCCTTCGCCTTTTCCCATTCCTCCTTATAGTTTACACAAATATGTTTACAGTTATGTGCAACAGCAAATTGTCTAGCGACCGCATCCAGCGTTTTATACGGGACCGATTTTGAATTGGCGTAATAAAAATAAGCCTCCGAATCAATATCGTATGTCATGATGACCTTCCCGTAGGGAGTTTCAGTATCAACGTTGACATCCGCCAATTTCAACAAATCTGCCCGATCAAGCACCACATCTTCGAGCGCTTCTAGTTCGTTCACATAACCAGCTTCGTATTCACGAATCCGCTTGGCCTCATCGCTCTCTACCACCTTTGGCTTCTTCGGAATCAACACATCCAAAAGCACGTATCCTGTGACAAGCCCAGCAAAAGCACACGCCATTATGATACCGAATACCATATATGGATCCCCCGAAACGAAAAAAATATTTCTGCCGATGCCAATGTCTGCATCTGTCATCATATCGTATTCTGCTTTCGCACCAGATTCAACAAGTATCTCTTCCATCACTGATTTATACACCACGCATCTTTTTAAGTTGTTTCTGCTTCTAGTCGTGATTTTCGTAAGGCAAATAAGTCATGTACCTCGTTTGAAAGGTCAGGAACCGTGAGCAGTTGATAGCACGAATTGTCCGGATATAGACAGACAAGCGCCATTGAGCTAACCGTCTTCCCATAATTCTTCTCGAGGAGAGCTTTGTAAGTATTCAACTGAAGTGCGTAGTGCCAAAAGTTGGTATCGGGGAGATGATTCACGCATTCAGTGTGTGAGAACTTGGACCATGGCGAGGTTTTCTGAATCCCTTTCGAACGCTTCCAATCGTATATTGATAGCGTTCCATCTTCATTTTCAAACAACATATCGATGCTACCGGCGAATCGCAGTTCTTTGTCCCAAATCATCCACTCAGTGCGGTATGGTATGAGGTCTTTGTTGTCCGCAACAAAGTCTAGAAAGTATTGAAACTCCGCGGTGTTGTTTGACACGTCCATTCCATTGTAGTAGCACTCAATGTCGTAATGCATCGCCGTGCCTGCCGTCGCCGCCGCATCGCGGTTTGCCTCCCACTGCGCTTTAATCTCCTCGCGCGTCATCCCATAATACTTGCTTCGGTGCCAGTTTGCTCCAGCCATCATTTTGGTAATTATCTTGTCCGCATCGAAGTGCTCAAAATGCATATGGTTCCACGTCGTCACGGACATGTAGTTGCTATCCCCATCGATAGTGTATATGTGTGGTCCTTCATCGAATGTAATATGAGTGTCCCGTTCATGTGGATTCTTCCTTGCAAGCACATCAGTGTCAGCCATTTGCACACTATGAGCTATTTGCACACTATGAGCTATTTGCACACTATGAGCCATTTGCACACTATGAGCCATTTGCACACTATGAGCCATTTTAATGTTGTAATGATTCATTATAGAAATAATTCGTTTCAATTTTAATAATTATATTAGAACGTTATATATCTGTACTTGTGACACGGTTCCATAAATTACCACTTGCCTCGTAAGCCCATATATTATTACCACTTGCTTCATAAAACATTTCACCGTTGTTGGCACTAACGTCAGCATTTGCTAGCATCGTTTGGTAATTTGCCGACACATCGACAGTGGGCATTAAAAACCGAGTCGGTTGAACTTTATTCGCAAATATGTTATTGACCGCTAAAGACATTGATGAATCTTGACGTGATCCGGTTTTTTTCCAAGACATATACACATAATCAATATTCTATATTATTAAAATAAAAATGTGTAGTGTATAAAAATAAACAAATTACACACTACATAAATGTAGGTAAAGACCATAACAACACATTAATATTTAGCATATGTATATGGGATACGCGATAGAACTATCGATGGACATTCGTAATCTGAACAATCTGTCGTCCCTACAGACGCATCATCGTCAGCTGGCCCTGGATAATCGATGCGAGATGCAATATTTCACACACGAGATGGAAGGCAAGGGCAATCAGATTCAACGCAGCGTCAGCGTACAGGTAGTAACTTTTGCCGACGAAGACTTTGAATCAATGCTCACATTCATAAGGACTGTTCGGAACGAAATGACCAACCACATCGATTGTATCTATCGCGACGATAATACGTGTACATTGCTTTATGCTTCCTCAAGATACTTACAAAAGACAGAAAAGGAGTTCGCACGCAACTACAAGAGAGAAAAGAAAAACAAGTCAACCACAACAACAGACGAACAGGCTATACTAGAAGCTTTATTCATAAAGAAGATGATAAACAAAAACAACTCATGAGTGAAATATTGTATTTATCTATCTATCTATGTATCTATCTATCTATCTATGTATGTATGTATATATTTATTGGTTCAATAGCTTCAATGATCCTATAGCTTCAATGATCCTATAGCTTCAATGATCCCATAGGGTATATGAATTGTATGGAATGGTTTCGATGTATGGGATAATGTCGTTTACCTCAGCATCTTGGTCTTGGCAGTCTTTGGTAGAATTTCTTCTCTTTCTTCTTCTTTTGGTGGCATTCCTTAAGCTTCTCGATCTACTGTTGCGTTTTTTACTTGGAGGTGCGTTAGTAAAATGCAATATACATTCGTAAGCATTCATAGGTATTTTAAAAAAATAGTTTATTTTACAGCTAGAAACATTATAAATAAATGTTGTATTCAACAATGATAACATTAACAAAAGAACATTTTTTTTAATCATATTGAATACTGTTTATTATTTAATTTTTAAATAAAATTTAACATTAAAACATTAAACATTAAAACATTAAACATTAAAACATTAAACATTAAACATTAAACATTAAACTCATACACTAATATCAAGTAGCAATGAACTTAATTTATTCGTGCGTCTTTTTTCAAGAGAGTTACATAGAGTTAATTAGTATTTTACTGAGAAGTTTCGTCATATTTGGTAATCAATCGGAAGATACCGACTATCTTATTGTGTGTAGTAGTGATTTTCAAGAGAGAATAGCCAATCTATTTGAAACATTGGGCATTGATGGAAAGGTCTGGTGTTTGGAAGCCACCACAATGTTTGAAGCCGCTTATACAAGACTTAAAATATTCAATTACCCTCAGATAGAGAGATATCAAAAGTTGCTGTACCTTGATTGCGACATATTAGTGACTGATGTCATTCACAAAGTATTTGATTTACAGAAAAAAGATCAGTTGTATGTGTTACAGGAACGGATACACCGCTGGAATCATTGTTGGTTCTTTACAGAGAGTGAGATGCGTTCTGTATGTCATGACGATGTTTTTACTTCGGGGATAATATTATTCCCTAACAGTCAAACAATAAAGAAGTTATATAATCACATTTTGGGACATATTAAAAGTCACATTCAAAGTGAGTTACCAATTCCGTTTTGTTTGGATCAACCATTTATCGTTTATCACGCAATCACACAAGAATTGTATGATAACGAGAAACTCGCAACCGTAGCGGTTAACAATCCATCTGGATTCGAACGCAAGAGCATATGTCATTTTCCGACAGCACCAGGACATTCACAAAGCAAAAGACATTTGATGCATCACTATTTTCAGCATTGTATCTCATCGATAAAACACGGCAATATTTGCGCATGTTCTGTGGTAGAAATTACTAACAAATACACATGGGAAAACAATGACTCCTCCATAACGTTTTTAGAAAAAGGAAACATGGATGCGTTTGGTAAAGGAAAGTATCAGTTTGTTAATGAAGCACTGGTTGTGGCCGAATTTGGAAACAGAACACATATATTAAAATTTAACCCAACATTTTCTAACTTCGTTTCGATCAGGAAGGATGATCTATATGTTGTAAAAGGCAGTGTTATCGAATGATGCGAACAGTGTTGAATTATTTTGTTTTTTTGAGTGTCATACTTTTCTTGATTACCCTGTTCTTGTGGTTCTTGTGGCTCTTGTGGCTCTTGTGGCTCTTGTGGCTCTTGTGGCTCTTCTTGGTTTTCTGGTGTTTATTACTCTTTGGTAATTTTTTCTTGGATTGGGAAGCGGGTGTAAGGAGTCGTTTCAATCGCATTTCTAAAGCGACATTACTTGCGGGCTGCGAAAGCAGCTCAACAATATCATCGTTCGTCAGCACTAAAGCGAATTGTTCACCATGTGAGTGTCCAACAACGTCAAGCATCTCTCCATCGTAACGCATAGACGCAGCATCGTCACGTATTATTCGATTATTTCTGGATATTTTGGTTGCGGTTGATGCATGAACAATTGAATTCATAATATATTAATGCCACATTTTTATTAATCACCCATTTAATAATTATTATTTTCAGGACAAACATATAATAGTATGTCGTCATATACCCTTAGTTCCATGTTGCCCCCGCAAAATGTCACCATGAAAAATAGAATAAAATTGATTAAAAGTGTATGCCAGTCAGATACAAATAATACCAGAAAGATCATGAATCCAATCACAAGAAATCGGAACGCGAAGAGTTTAAAGCGAAAATCAGCATCTATCATAAAGCCGATAACCATGGATGAATCAAGATATAATGAACGATTTGTTGAGGTGTTGAGCGAACTCTCTGACATTATGATTCGAAAAGGAGAACAGTTCCGGGCAAGGGCATACAAGAGCGCGGCGGATGCTATCATGCAATATCCATACGACATTTCCGAACCAAGTCAAATAGCAGACCTCAAACATGTAGGCAAGACCATCATTGCCAAGTTGGGCGAGTTCCACCAAACCGGAACGCTGCAAATCCTTGAACGTGAGCGAAATAATCCCCTCAATCAGTTGACACGCGTTTATGGCATCGGACCAAAAAAGGCTCAAGAGCTCGTTGAACAAGGTGTAACATCTGTGGACGACCTACGGTGTAAGCAAGATATGCTGACGGACAACATGAAACTGGGCCTCAAATACTTCGATGACATCGAAGCCCGTATTCCTCGCAAGGAAATCGATATGTATAACCGAAAGCTGACAGAGGTGTTCAAATCATGTGCCCTTGAAAAATCAACGTTTGAAATTGTAGGCTCATACCGGCGGGGAAATAAATCGTCTGGCGATATCGACATTATCATTACGAATCGGGGCGATAACAATGACAATCAGGCGTTCGATGCATTCTTAGATGCGCTCTGTGCGAAGGACATTATAATCGAAATGCTTTCGCGCGGAAAGACGAAGAGCATGACCATCGCTCGAATCAACAGTAAGAGCAGAGCCAGGCGACTTGATTTCTTATATGCCCCGCCTGACGAATATGCGTTTGCACTCCTTTACTTTACGGGCAGTAAAACATTCAACACAATTCAGCGACAACGTGCGCTTGACATGGGATACAGTTTGAATGAGCACGGATTGTACAAGTTGAAAGACAACCGAAAAAAAGGCACTAAACTGAGCGTCGCATTTCCTACTGAGCAATCGATATTTGAATTTCTGGAAATGGAGTATCGCGAGCCAAATGAACGTACTGACGCCCGTTCGGTCAAGGCGCTGGCACAGCAAGCAGACCATGCACAGCAAGCAGACCAGGCACAGCAAGCAAATGCGCATGATTTGATATCTACATTTCAAAAGAACGGTGCATCCTGTTTGAGCAATCTTTCAGAACACGAGCTATCTCAGATGATCCGTGACGCAAACCAGGCATATTATGGAAATGAGACTCCAATGATGTCTGACGCAGAGTATGATATCTTGCGCGAGATAACTGAAACCCGCTTTCCAGAAAATCAAGTAGCGAAAGAGGGCCACACAAACACAAAGATAGAGATTACAAAAAACAAAACAAAACTTCCATACGAAATGTGGTCGATGGATAAAATCAAACCCGATACACAAGCGCTCAACAAATGGAAGCGCGTGTATAAAGGTCCCTATGTGCTATCTTGTAAACTCGATGGGGTAAGTGGACTTTACACCAGCAAAACTAAAGGTAAGCAAGCCAAACTCTACACGCGTGGTAACGGTATAATCGGACAAGACGTTTCGCATCTGATCCCATACCTCAAACTACCTCAAACAGCTGGAGTTGTAATACGCGGCGAATTCATCGTTTCCAAGGACGTATTTGCTTCCAAATACGCCAAAAAGTTTGCAAATGCACGAAACTTCGTGGCCGGTCTTGTCAATCAAAAGAAAGTCGACCCCAACACATTACGCGACCTCGATTTCGTATGCTATGAGGTGATCAAACCGGAATTAAAACCTTCTGAGCAAATGACAAAGCTTGAAACGATGGATAATGCAATCGCAGTTCGTCACAACAATCCCATAGAAACGCTTTCCAACGAACATCTTTCGGACACATTAAAACAATGGCGCGATGATTACAAATACGAGATTGATGGGATTATTTGTGTTGACGACAAAATCTATCCGCGAGTGAAAGGAAATCCTGCACACGCATTTGCTTTTAAGATGATGTTGTCTGACCAGATTGCTGATGCCAAAGTGCTTGATGTGTTATGGACTCCTAGCAAGGACGGATACCTCAAACCGCGTGTTCATATTGAACCGGTCGTCCTCAGTGGAGCACGTATTGAATACGCAACTGGTTTCAACGGAAAGTTCATAAACGACCACCGTATTGGAATGGGTGCAGTGGTTCGAATTGTGCGTTCGGGTGATGTGATACCGCATATCATGGAAGTCATCGAACCAGCCAATAAGGCAAGTATGCCCGATACTAATTATGTTTGGAATCCAACTGGTGTAGATATTGTATTACAAAATACAGATTCAGACTCTGTAGTTCAAGAGAAAAATATCGCAGGGTTTTTCAAGATCATTGGCGTTGAAGGACTCAGTACAGGAAACACGCGTAGAATTATGGAGGCGGGCTTTGACACAGTGCCCAAAATAATCAAGATGAGCAAAGATGATTTCTTGAAGGTCGATGGTTTTAAGGAGCGCCTTGCTACTAAGATTAGTGAGGGAATCAAAACAAGGCTCGACTCTGTATCCCTTGCTGAACTGATGCAGGCAACCAATATATTTGGTAGAGGCTTTGGTGTGAAGCGCTTTCAAGCAATCCTTTCAATCAATCCGCAAATCCTATTTGGTGACTTTGAATTAGCACCTGATGAACTGTCTTCAAAACTCCAGAGCATTCCAGGGATGGCGTCCAAAACTGCCAACCAGTTTGCGAGTCACCTTCCTGCGTTTAAGACATGGTTAAAAGAGGCGGGTCTCGAATCGAAACTGAACAGTCTGAACACGGACAACACGAACAACACGGACAAAAAGCATCCGCTTTATGGGAAAAAATATGTGTTAACAGGGTTCCGAGATAAGAAGCTAATGGAGAAACTGAATTCGATGGGTGCATCACACACCGCAACCGTAAGTAAAAAAACTGATTTTGTGATTGTCAAATCACTCGAAGAAAGCACCAGCAAGGCAGAAGAAGCACGAAAGTTGGACATAAAATTAATGACCCCTTCGCAAGTAATTACCCTTTACAATATTTAGTTGAATGAATCCATATAAAAACCATAATGAATCCACAAGTAATCCAGAAAAAGAATATAAAATTAATAAGTGAAAACAATATACAATCATGTTGCGAAACAAGAGTTTGACCAAATTGAATATTGTTTTTATTTTCCAATATTTTTTAAATATTGTTTTAGGTGTTAATTTACTTTCACATTCATCAGAAGCATTCGACCCGTATCCATACAATCCAAACATACACTCCATTGGAAATCATGGGTTTATGGGAAAAATACACGCCGAACTGGCACCGGTTTTCACTCACTTTACGGACCGCGTTGTTTACAAGGAAAACTTGCGGGAACGTATCATCGAAATGCTCGATCCCACTAAAAAAAAGTCTGTTCTTGATATTGGTTGTGGTGTCGGATATTCAACGTCGATGTCACCAGGAAGTTTGGGTATCGATACGAGTGCACCGATGATTGACAAGGCGCGACGTTTGTTTCCTGATAAAAGTTTTACCGTAGCACACGGCGAGAATTGGGAACCTGATAAAGCGTATGATATTGTGACCGCAATGTTTTGTTTTCACGAAATTCCACGCGTATCGCGGCAAAATATAATTGAAAAGTGCATGAAGTATGTAAAAGAGAGATTAATTATCATAGATATTTCACCGGATTACACACCAAATAAATTTATGTTGGCCGGCGAACCATACTTACCAGATTACTTGGAGCACATTCGTGAAGATCTTGCCGATTTCGAGGAGCAAGTGCTTTTTAAAGACCACGTTCACATGTGGTACATCAACGTTGCGAAACCGTGCTATTAACACCGGACTCCACATCACATCACATCACATCACATCACATCACATCACATCACATCACATCACATCACATCACATCACATCACATCACATCACATCACATATTAACTTTCAATAAAACTTAAATATATGCCCGAGATAAGATTATAATGTTCCGGTTATTTTTCAATAAACGCTCACGTTCCAACGTATGGGAAAAGGTTTACAACGAAAATCCAGATGACTTCAATTCGCGAATAACAAAAGTCTACGAAATAATTTCAATCACAACAGCTATCATGTCAGGATTATCAGTAAGTTTTCTGAATAAAAGTGATACTGAAAACAATATCAGTATGTTACAAATAGTGTCAACCACAGCAATTTGTGTATCATTATTTACGCTGATTTTCAGTATCATAATCATAACAATGATCAATGCTACTGAAACAAAAAATTATTTATTATTTATTAACGACTGGTCGGGGGCATTTATATTTCCGACTATCGGGGTAATTGTTTCTTCAATGTTAACATTAGCGTCATTATTCTTATTTATTCCTTATCATATTTCTCTATACATGTCACCATTATGCAGCATTGTTATACTAATTTTGTTGTGGTTTTATTGTAAAATAAGAACGACTGTTTTTAATTATTCTTCGTTATCATCAAGCCACCCGTCAATATCATAATACATATTTATTGCGGCGTGGAACATGTGATGATAAATACAATCTTTTATTTCTTTTTCTTTTTCTTTTTCTTTTTCTCCAGTCATACTCGTGTTATCTTTTAGATTCTCCAATAAATTTTCTATTTCTTCTTCTGCTTCTTCATAGTAATATTCTTGGACATTGGTGGACGCAATCGCTTCGGCAACTTGAAAAGGCATTCGAAGATGTTCTTGTTTTACCACTTTTGGGGCGAATACATCGCGACAGAATGGACAGGTGTTATTTTCGCGCGCATGTCGTGCAAAGCAGGTAGGGCACATTTCATGGCCACATTTCAGAGATACTTTACCATCGACTAAATCAGTACAAATGTCACAAGCAGTCTTTGTTTTCTTACACACAACAGCTCTTGACAAACGTTGATGTCGTCTTTTTTTCAAACCGTATTGACCCTTTGGTTTCTTGTCAGTTTCATTACAGGCACCTATTGAAAATACACGATTGTTCATATTCATTTCATCGCTCGCGAATGAGCTGTTTGTATCGGATTTATTGGATATATTCGAAACACCAAACTCAAATACACGTGGTATAATTATTTCGTTGGACGCTGGACGGTCAATCGCATCTGCGAGACGATGTTTGTGAGCTTGGCAATTGGTCTTATTGTGCATTTTGTTTTGGTAAATACTACTGAAAGGATGTTATAGTTTCAATTTTATAACAATTTATGGACATTATATGTATGTGGTATTCGTAATAATAGTTAAAAATTACAATAAAAAATAAACGGCTGCCTTTTTATTTTTTATTTTTGTTTTTCCTTTTTTCCTTTTTTAACTTTTTATTAGCTTTTTTATTAGCTTTTTTATTAGCTTTTTTATTAACTTTTTTATTTGGTTTTTAGGTTCATTATTTTTAGTAATCATCATCAGAATCAGAGTCACACATATCTGCCCAACTCATTTTAGGAGTATATTTGCGTTTACCAAGAAGCTTTACTGGTTCGACAACCACCTCTTCTGCTGGTTCGACATTTTTTTTATCGGGCATAATAAGAGGTGGTGGCGGTCCAAGTGGTTTAAGATAACATTTATTTTTCTTCGCCAGAATAGGACATTTGCTAACAGTATGCCCATTTGTATGACAATACCTACATTCGATTGATAGTAGATATGGACAAACAACAACACCACTTGGTCCGGGGTGGCTACGAAGCCAATGTGAAGTATATTCGCGCTCAGTCTTATCAGCATTGAAGCACATCTTGCAAAACGGTTTGCGAGAACTCATCTTGATTTTGTAATCTTGATTTTGTAATCTTGATT
>MDTG01314457.1_pt1 | contig 10908 bp, 10 predicted proteins | sample 811421 | NCBI WGS metagenome assembly MDTG01 (sample SAMN05326645, study PRJNA326480) | marine metagenome | isolation source: seawater | place: Pacific Ocean: South East | collected 2011 | reverse complement strand
TAAGCTTGAAAACCAATCAAAAATTTCTTTTAAGATCACAATTCATTTTTTTTTAATAATCCTGAAATAATTTCAAAAACACTCATTTTGTAACATAAAAATAAAAATGCAATTACATTTATTAACTTAAAAAGTAATCTGAATTGATAACTGAAATTAAGTTGAAATAAAATAGATGTTGTCATTAATCCAATTAAGAATAATAATACAGCCCAAATAAAATGAGTTGGATAATTAATTTTTGTGTGTTTTTGTGAAAAATAAAAAGTTACCATTGATATTGTTAATCCTGATACAAAAGTTGCCCAAGATGCTCCTGTTGCACCATAATATTTTATCATTGGGTAGTTAAAGATTATATTTAAAAATAACGCCCCTAAAGATAATTTAGATATTAACTTTGTTTTTTTAGCTAATAATAACTGCCCTGTAGTTCCGAAAAAATAAATCCCATAAATCATAACTAAAGGAATTATTAGAGGATAGGCGGTATGAAATTCTGAAGTTGTTAAAATAAATAATAGTTCCTCCGAAAAAAGACCAACAAGAAGACAAAATAAATATATGACATAAAAAAATGGCAATAATATAACTCCTGAATTTTCATTAAATTCCTCTCTAGAATTAAAATATAATTTAAAAATTTTAGGGCTATATACTTTTTCAATTGATGCCATAAAATTGAATGAAGTATTAGCAATTTTTTGAGCTATATCATAAATACCTAAAGATCCTATATTAGCTAATATACCTATCATATATCGATCAAATTGACCATTTATAACGCCAAAAAAAATCCTTGGAATTAATGGAGCTCCTAACCTTATTGAACTTTTTAATTGAATTATATTAAATGAAATTCCTTTTTTTAATATGAACAACATAACCAAAAAAAAGAAAACAATTGAGACTCCCATAGCTTGACCAAAAACATATCCAATTATACCAAGTGAATCATAAACAACAAAATAAAGAGCTAGTCCAGTTGACAAAATGGACTCAAACACAGTTATTCTCACATAATTATAGGAATCTTCACTATTTTTAAAGTAGACATAAAAATATTGAATTAGGCTTTTTACCCCTAAGTTTAAAAGTGAAAAAAGAAGCAAATAGGAAGGTAAGGTTATTGTAAATATAGAATCCGAAATTTTTTTTTGAAATAAGTACGTTAAAAAAAAAACTACCACTAGGAATGAGAAAACTGATAAAACACATGTCCATAAAAGACTTATTTTTTCACTTGTCCCTTTTGATTCGAAAAAATTTCTTTCAAAAGCAGTCACTAATCCAAAATTACAAATCCCAACAACTAATATTCCGTATATGTTTGCCAAAGAAATTAAACCGTAATCATCCAAACTTAAATACCTTGTGAAAATTGGAAGTGTTAAAATTGGCAATCCACTTGAAAGTATAAAAGGAATTTGATACCTTAAAATGTTTTTTATTCCAATAGAAATTTTCATCCACTTTTAATGTTAATTAGAAGTATGGCTCACTTTAGTCATCTAGAATTAAATTATTTATTAATTCTTTTGAAATTTCATGATTGGATGAAAAATCATCAATAATTTTACTCCAATCACCTATTTTAAAATTTTCTTTAATGAGTTTCATAGATATTAAATCTAAAACTTCGTCAATTGAATTATAAATGATATTCCCTTTTTTGTATAAACCAGCAAATTCAGATATGAAACCTTCTTCGTTTAGCAATACTACGGGTTTTTTACATAAAGCTACTTCTAAAGCTGCTGTTGCTCCTAAAGCATGTGAAATACAAAAATTTGAAATTTTAGCAACTGAAAATGGTGTTATTTCATTTCTATGTAATCCCTTACTCAATTCTAAAAACCTATTTGTCTCCAAAGCTTTTTTTATTGTTGAAGAATTATATTTTTTAATGGTATTAAAAACAAATTGAGGCTTTAAAACAACAACTATTTTTTCATTTTTTATTACCAATGTGGCAAGCTTTTCTAATAAAATAATATTTTTTTCCTCTGAAAATAAACCCCATTTATCATTTTGAACGGACTCATCAAAATATGATATCACAAAATTATCTTTATCTATTTTTTTTTCGAATTGGTTTTGTAATTCATTTTCTTGGATAAAGCTATATCCTATTGGACTAAAAGATTTTGGACCCAAATCGCGCCATTTAAATACATTCTTGTAAATATTTGAGAAAATTAAAAAATGGTCGCAGCTTGGAATACAAACCGGAGAAATTAATCCTAAGTTTGAGTACTGAATACAAATTGTTTTGATTTTTAAGTCTGCGGAAATTAATTGAACAGCATCAGTTATTGGCTGTTGAGGGTCTATATAAATGAATTTTTTGCATTTAATTTTTTTAAATAAATAATAGCAATTTTCACTCAAAAAAAATAATTCTTTTATCAAACTAATTAGCTGGATTGGAAAATGGTTTTGATTACTTAATTTGAAAAATCTTCTTTGAAATTGATTGAAAAAGGATAGAGCATTTATTTTATCAACTATGGAAATTTTATTCTTTTTACAATCTTCCTTGGATATTTTTACTGGAAACAAGTTCATATTCAGAATTAATGTTTGATACTTGTTTTTTTTAAACCAGTGAGGAAAATGTCTTTTATCAGTATTTAAATTTATTTCATCGCTTGCTAGAGCAACTAGATGATAAGTTTTCTTTTGTAAATCAACTTTTTTTAAAGACTTAAATATCATTAAAAAAATTTTTAAGATTTTTTTCAAAAAGAAAAAAACTTCTTTTTTAATTGATTTATAGATAACAATATTTAGGCTTTTAAAAGAATTTTGAATGAAAGTGGAATTAATTAAAAGTGAGTTTTTAACCCATAGATCAGCTTTATCATTATGGATTTTATTAATGTATTCTACTCTAAGTACATAGTACTCAAATTCCATCATAGTTTTTTTTGAAATAAATAACTCAATAATGTTTTTTATTTCTGGAGATTTTTTACCAAATTTTATTATTTCTTTATCATTCATAATAAATTTTGAAAATTCTAATGCTAAGAGTGAAGCTTTTTTTCTAGAGATAAAAGTAAGGGCTTCTCCTGATGATCCATGTAAATCTCCGTAAAAAAAAGATTCGATATTAACTCTATATCCAAAAAAGATCAGTACTCTGATAAAAAATGATTCTGTTTTATTAGGATCATTCAAGACTTTGATTTCAATATAACTTCTCGAAAGAAAGATCAGTTTAATAAAAACATAAAAAGAAATATTATCTATAAAAATAGTTTTCATTAATTAATTTATTGAGAAATTAAGGGTAATTTTTTAATAGTTTTTTTCTTAAACTATTCCAAAGGCAATTAGATTTCCTACACTTAGTATATCTAACAATTCCTGCCCTTCAAGGGTTTTCCCTGATAATAATTTTGAAACAACACCTTTAATATAATTTATATCAAAATATTGTGGATCATATATTTTAATGAAATCTTCATCCTGGAATAATTCACGAAACAATAAAGTTAATGAGGATGCATTGACAATCTCATCCATATGCGAAAAAGAAGGGTTGACATCATAAAGATATGAATGTGGTCCTTCCTGTAAATGGATCGGATAGTCTATTCTATTGGTTAGCATCCATTTGAGAGGGAATTTTGTATTATTTAATTCTAAGCCTCTCCCCCAGCTCTCAGGCATTTCAGAGAGAAAACCAATTATTTTTTGATCAATAAAAGGTAATCTGCATTTCAAGCCAAAAGCATCACACATATGTTCTAAGGTAGCTACTGTTCCTCCTTGCCAATGAAAAGAGTGATATAAATGAAGGTAATGTGAGTACAAATTATTAAAATCAACTTTACCCTTAAACTCATTCAAATAAGTTTCTTCTGCATTAATCAAAAGTGATTTTCTTCCTTTTTCAGTAAGTATTTTAGAATTATCTTTGGAATAGAGTGGTATTCTCCCCCCACTGAGAAAAAAAGTGCTTAATAATTGAGCTGTGATATCATCTTTCCCTTGTTTAGGACTGTCAAATTTAGAGTCCTTATAATATGACATAAGAATTTTCCATACTGGATCATCTTCATGGTTTCCATTAATAAGTTGAGATAAAAAAGTTGGCCCGAACAAATACGAGGCCATTTTGTCACTATACTCTCTAAAAGAATGTGAACTAGGATGATAAATTGAAAAATATTGGCTAAAACCTAAATTATGAGCACCATCACTAATTTCACCTGCAAAAACTACTGCATTTGGATGAGCTATTTTTTTTGCCCCTTTTGCAAGAAGCCAGTGATTTAAACCAGTGAAACCTCCAAACTGTTGAGACCTAAAAATAGATTTTGAATCTCGAATAAATTCTTTAATTGATTCAGTATAATTAAGTTCAACTATGTGAAGCTTCACATTATAATAATCTGCCATTTTTTGAGCTCTATCTAACTCAAATTGATTAATTATTTCACTTCTATTCGAGTATTTCATCCTTCCAATAATACACTCTATTTTTGAAGCGTCAAATAAATGACAAAGGGTAGCTAAAATCGAAGTGGAATCCCAGCCTGATGACAAAAAAACAATATTTTGAGTAGCAGATGAACGCGCCCTAACAGACTCAATAAAAAAGTCTGCATATTTATTTAGTTTTAAAGTATTTTCTTTTGAAAATGTAGTTTTGGGTTTAAATTCTATTTTGTTGATATATATGTTATCATTTGAAAATGTAAATGTCTCCAAAATTCCTAGTCGATTAATATTTTCGTGAAGCGTATGCTTTTTTAAAGGTCTATTGCCGTATATAGTTATAAATTGCGCTAAACTATTTTGGTCTATTGGCCCCATATTTATGTCTTCAGAAAACATGTCTATTCCAGAGGTGACTTCAATATCACCATTTTCATTTTTTGCCCAAAAAATTTCTGCTCTACTAAATTGGTCTGCCCAGATAGAAACTTTATTCTGATTAGTCACTTCAATAACAATATACCTTCCTTCAATAAGGGTTGTATTTTCTTTTTTTTCGAAAAGAGTGTAACTCTCAATGTTTGATAATTTGTCGCCTAATACTCTTTGCCCAATAATATCTCCAATAAGAAAAAAATTATTGCCTTCATCATTTTTCCATTGTTTTATGAAATGAGTCCCATGAATTGAAAAGTTATTATTTTGATAAATAAGTGGGGTTGATTTTATTGTTTTATTTACTTTTTTTGAGTTTGAACAATAAATTCTATACTTCATATTTTTATTTTTTAGTTACGAAATTAAAAGACATCCTAGATCCTTTTGAAATATTTTGATTGAATTTTTTTCCCAGTAAAGAAGGTGTGTGCTTAGGGTGTATTCCAAAACCTGGTCTGACAGATCTCATGTTTTCGTTAGTAATTAATTCACCTTTTTTTACATCTTCAGTAACGTAAAGAGAACGAGAAAAATTTCTCCCTTGAAGTTGTTTTTCTGTTAATTTATAATTTACTTCTCCCAATGCTACTTCAGTCTCTCTGACGGCTTTTACCATTTGGGTGAATTCCTCCTCATTTAATGAAAAACTAGCGTCAGGCCCTCCTATAGATTTATCCAAAATAAAATGTTTTTCAATTATTTTTGCTCCTTGAGTAACAGCAATCACCGGAGCAGTAATTCCTAATGTATGATCGGATAAACCAGTTATTACCCCAAATCTATCTGCCAAATCTTTAATCATAATTAAATTTGCTTCTTCAACAGGTGCAGGATAACTTGATGTACACTTCAATAATGCTATATTTTTATTTTTATTACATGCATTCAATGCTAATTTTATGTCATCTAAGCCAGCAATTCCAGTTGAAATGATAAGAGGCTTACCCTTAGAGGCAATATATTCAATTAATGGAATGTCAGTGATTTCAAAAGAGGCTATTTTATATATTGGATTTCCAAGGGTCTCCAAAAAATCCACTGCAGTAAAATCAAAAGGAGAAGAAAAACAAAGGAGACCTTCTTCTTTTGCTACCCTAAATAATTCTTCATGCCACTCCCATGGTGTATGGGCTTTTTCATAAAGTTTATAGAAGGTATCCCCATCCCATATACTACCATTATTTATAATAAAATCATTTTTATTTGAATTTATGGTTATTGTATCAGCAGTATAGGTCTGTAGTTTAATTGCATCTGCACCGGCCCTTTTAGCCGCCCTTATTGTTTCAATTGCAATGTTAAGACTTCCATTATGATTTGCGGAAAGCTCTGCAATAATAAATACCGAATTAAATTTGCTTAGTAAAACAGGTGGATTCATTGATTGTTTGATAATAATTTCAACAATTCACTTATTTTACCATCATCTTGATTAATTTTTGAAACAATTTTTCTAGCTTCATTTGGTGCATGTTTAAATGATAGTCTCAATATATTCATCCAATTTATATTGTTTTTTGATCTTACTTTTTCAATTTCGTCGATGATTTCTAAATCTGTCATTTTATGTTGTTTATTTTAGTGTTCAAATCTAATTTTGGTGGTAATTCTTTTTTTAAATGAAATGATCCAATCAAATAATTTTAATTCTTCCAATTCTAGTTCATTACTTTTCCACGAAACGCTCCCATATAATGACAAAAAATTAAACATTGCAAGATTTTTTTTTTCACTCAAAAACAAAAAATCCATTTAGTTAATTATATTTTCTAAAGACTGCCTTAGTTGGTTCTCCTGATAAAAAGTCTTTATATCCTGAATCAAGAATTACTTTATACTTTCTTACTACTTTTTCAAAAGCATTTATGAAAAAAGTAGCTTCTTTATGACTGTGACTTAAGCATGGCACAAAAATTCCTTGAAATAAAATATTTTCGTTAATCATTTCTTGTAAGAAATAAGTTCGATGCCCATTACAAATATCTTGGTTATTATTCTTAAAAGAAAATACTATCATCCAAGGACATGGTGTTACTTCAATGAAGTCTTCCAACTGCATTAGGTTAATTATTTCTTGAGTTTTATCAATAATTAAATTCCCTATTCTATGATTATGTTCAATTACATTTTTGTCTTTAAATTCCTCTATAGTTTTAATTCCAGCACGAATAGAATGGGTTTCTCCTCCATGTGTAGTTGAAATCAAAAATATTTTCTCTTCCCCTTGATTCTTTATACCCCCCAAATCCATGATTTCTTTTTTACCCGTTAAAGCACAAAAAGAAAAACCATTCGCAATTCCTTTTCCCCAAGTTGCTAAATCAGGAGAAAGATTATATTTTGAGATAGATCCAGGAAAATCAACTTTGAATCCACTAATCATTTCATCTAAAATAAAAACTGCCCCATTTTCTTGAGTAAATTGAATAGCCTGTTGCAGGTAATCTCCGGAAGACAGTTCGCAAGAACAATTTGAACAATGTGGTTTTTCTGGCTCTGTAATCACAGCTGCAATTTGATTAGGATATTCTTCAAACAATGCTTTTAAAGAATCTAGATTACAAGATTTAAATGTTATTGTTAAATCGCTTACCTCATCTGGCACTCCCCTGTTACATTTTGTTTTTCCAATAAACCAATCATCATAACTATAAAAAGGGTGGTCCGATGGAAAAGCCACTAGTTTTCTTCCTGTATATGCACGGGCTAATTTCACTGCAGCTGTTGTTGCGGTTGAGCCATTTTTAGAAAACTTAATTCGATCGTGTTGGGGTACAATAGAAAGAAAAGATTCTGCCATTTCTCTTTCAATATATGAGGGGCGTTGAAAATTAACACCTTTGTCTAATTCTTCTTTTATTGATTGGATAATAGGTTCGTGTGCATGACCTAAACTTACACTTGTTAATCCCATTGAACAATCTAAAAATTTATTTCCATCAACATCCCAGACGAATGCTCCTTTTCCCTTTAATATCGCTGCAGGAGCATTCTCTGGAAATTGATCATCTCCTTTTGAATAGGTATGTGCTCCTCCAGGTATTAATTGATGTATAGATTTTCTATATTGAATTGATTGACTTCTTTTCATATATTATATATACATAGTATTATAACCCTCAATTGTAAATGGATAGATTAAATCTTTTAAATCAGGATTTTGATCTAAATAAGTAATAATATCCTCCAAAATAATTTGAGGCGATTGGTCTTTCAGCTGATTAAAGACCTTTCTGCATACAACTAAATCCTCTGGGTTATCAACGGTTAAACGTAAATCTTTTCGATTGAGATGATCAGGTGCTTTAACCTTTTGAACTTTAAAATCACTTATATTTTCTCTAATATATAAAGTGCATAATTCAGATCGGTGCTTTTTCTTACCCCTTAAATGTGAATGTTTTAGAGCTTCCAATTGAATGAATTCAAAGCCACAGCCATCAATTATATCTTCATAAAAAGTAGCATCGTTATTTTGTGAACAATGCTGCTCCCATAGACTGTCAACTGCCTTATGATATAAAAATGGAGATTCACTTGTTACTCTAAAAATATCTGTTGCATCAAATTTTTCGCCACACCTAATCAATCGATTTAAAACATCAATTTGATCACCTACGATATATTCAATACCTTTTTGTTTGGCAACTGATTTAAATACTTCATTATCTTTTCCTTCGCTTATTCCTAAAACAACCTTATCAATACAGCTTAGTGAATTTAATCCGTCAATTATTAAATCAATAACACGAATTCCCTTCTCAATGTCTAAGTTTTGGAGAGGTTTACCATACAAACGTGATCCTTGATTGCGACAGGCCAATGCAGCAACTAATTTTCTTTTCATAGTTAATTTATGTCTTTTGTTAATACCGGCTGATTCTTTTGTATTAAATTCTTTGCTGTTTTTCCCAGTACTAATTCTAACTGTTTTATGCTGCTTAGATTTGATGTTCTTTTTAAAGTAATGTTTTTTGCAGTCAATATTTCACCTTGAAGGATTTCTTTTAGTGCTACAACATCTCTTCGAACATTTTTTCTATATGTTTTTTCTGCCTCACTCATACCAAAATTTTCTTCCTTGATAATCTCTCCAAGTGCTTTTTTACCCATTTGTAATTGTTTAACAAAGTGTTTAAATTCATCTGGATTAAGGGCTGATTCAAAATCTTCCATTTTCATTACCTTTCCAAGTGTTAAATGTTTTTCAATAACCTCTGCTCCTGCTCCTACAGCAATTAAACAAATAGTAGAAGCAAATTTTTCATCTTCTGGATGGTCTGCATATCCCATTTTGAAATTAGCATGAATACTTTTTACTTTTTCTTTTATAAGATGCATTCGAGCGATATGATTATCTTCTGTTTTGGTTGGATAACCTTGAAAACCACATAACAATGTTAATTCCTTAAATTTTAATATTTTAATAGCTTTTTCTATTTCCGCCCAGTAAGCCCCACCTAATCCTAAAATTACATTCTTAATAGGAGAAATAGCTATCGCTTCTAATAACCCAAGATTAGTAACATCAGTACCGTGAACTTTAATCGAATTAATATTGATTTTCTCTGCAGTTTTTAAGCTTTTTACACCGAAAACATCTACAATTAAATTTGTCCCAAACGATAAAGCATAATCCCTTAAAGATTTCCATTGCGCGTCTGCCATTTCTAACTCTTTGAATAAAGAGTAATGTTTGTAATCAACAGTAGATAATTCATCCGCATAAACCATCTGAAATTTTACTGCATCAGCACCTGCTTTCGCTGCTGCTTTGATCAATAGTTTTGATTGTTCTAAATTACCTTCAAAGCCTTGGGCAATTTCTGCGATAATATTAAGTTTATTTTTCATTTCCAATTGACTGGATTTAAGATATCTTTGCTGTCAAGCTTTATAGATTTAATTTGTTCAAATAATTTTTTTGATAACTTTTGTTTTGAAGCAACAATAATTTGATTTAGTTGCCTCGAAGTCTCAACCCCCAAAACAACATAGTCAATTTTAGGATTCTGAAGAACAAAACATAGAGCTAAAGAAAGTATTTGAAATTTAGTTTTTTTTGCTATTCCCTCAAGTTCAATAAAAGGTGGTATTAAATCCTGAAACTTTGAGCCCAGTTCATCAATCGATTTAAAAAATAATCCTTGAAGAAAAACAGATCTGCAGTGAATTTCTACATTATATCCCTTTAATAAATCAAAATATGGCTCAAATTTTCTGTCTAAAACATTGTAGGGAACCTGAACGACATCTGGAATGATATCAGCTTCTAATAACTCTAATAATACACTTGGTTCGTATAGAGAATAACCAATCTTATTAATTTTACCTTCTTTTTTATATTCTTTAAGATTTGTCCATAGTTGCCTATTTTCAATTAAATCTTTACTGTTATGAAAAAGACAACCATATATTTTTTTTCTATCAAGATTTTTAAAAGAATTATCTAATTGATTTTTTAAACAATTGTGTTCTGAGAAGGAACCAACTTTTGTTATTATTTTATTTTCTTTTACTGAAATTTGACCTAAACGTTTCTCTGCATTTCCGTATTCAAAAGCAGTATCAAATAAATTAATATTGTTTTTTTGAGCAATTGAAAAAACAGCTTTTAATTCTTCATCACTCGGTATACCATGAGAATTTGAAATCCCGTAATTCATTCCCCACTGTGCTGTTCCTAGGGCTATTTTCATTTTTAGACCGCTGTTTTGTATTAATTTTTAGTGATTTGAAGAATAAAATTATTCCCCTTTTATATTTTTTGAATTTAACATAAGGTTTATGAAATCAAAAATATTTAAAGTTTGAAAGCATTCCCCAATATTGAATTTTGGGACGTATTTTTCACCTGTTTTTGGATCAATTATTTGAGTAATCCAAATTGCAGAATCATTAGTTTTCACTAAAACACCTATCGATGATTTATCAATAACTTGTCCGTTTACTGAAATATAGTCTTCTACATGATTTGCAATTTTTACACCGGCAACTAAAAATTTTTTTAAATCATTTTTA
>MDTG01276906.1_pt1 | contig 10908 bp, 11 predicted proteins | sample 811421 | NCBI WGS metagenome assembly MDTG01 (sample SAMN05326645, study PRJNA326480) | marine metagenome | isolation source: seawater | place: Pacific Ocean: South East | collected 2011 | reverse complement strand
TTCTCTTATTTTGTCAGCTTCAAAAACACCTAGAACGTGAAAATCTTGACAATGCAAACCTAATTCCTCTAATGATTTTTTAACTTTTGTATCTTCTATGTGACCGTCAAGATCACATAAGAAAAAATAAGAGTCGAAAGAATTTTTTTCAGGATAACTCTGTAGCTTGGTTAAGTTTACACCATTGATAGCAAAGCCGCCTAGTGATTGGTATAAAGCAGCAGGTTTACTTTTCAACTTAAATAAGAAAGAAGTGATATATTTTTTATTACCATATTCTGGTTGAAAAATATTTTTTCCCATAATTAAAAATCTAGTAAGGTTTCCTTTTTCATTTTCGATATTCTTTTTTAAAATTTCTAATCCGTAAGTCTCAGCACTTAATGTCGAGGCAATTGCAGCATTTTTATTATCCTTAATTCTAGATATCATTTCTGCTGAACCTGCTGTATCTGCTCTAACGTGTTCAAGTAAATTATTTGATTTTATAAAATTTGAACATTGCGATAGAGCTTGTGAATGAGAATAAACATTTTTTATACCAGAAATTTTTGTGCCTGGAATCACTAATAAATTATGTTCAATTTTTTGGAAATATTCTGAATAAATGTTTAATCGATATTTAAATATCAAATATTCGATTCCTATATTTCCTGTAATTCTATTTGACTCTGGTATAATTATTTTTGAAGAGGTATCTTCTGATGCTTTTAAAAAACATTCATCAAAAGTTTTGCAAGGTATGATTTTAGCATTAGGAGCAATAGATAAAGCAGCGAGATGTGAATACGCCCCAAATATTCCTTGAAAGTAAATTTTTTCCATTACGTTTTATATTCCATTATATTTTTAATAGCCATAAAATCCTCTTTTGTATCTATTCCTAATGAATATGATTTAGCAAGAGCTACATTAATTTTAATTTTATTTTCTAGTGCCCTTAATTGTTCCAACTTGTACCTGGTCTCATTGACAGACTGCTTATATGACACATAATCTTGTAGAGCTCTGAGTTCATAACAATAAATACCTACATGCTGATAAACATTCAAATCTTTTTTTTTAGTTTTTCGTTCAAAATTGACAGCTTCTGGAAAATTTTTTTGATTTAATTTTTTTTTAGTTTTTACTTTAACCACACTGTAACGATCATAAATTTTTTTATCCAAAATTCTTAAGGCTAAAGTGCCAATTTGAGAATTATTATTTATCATTTGTTGATTTAAATTTCTAATATCATTAACATCAATCAAAGGTTCATCGCCTTGAAGGTTCATTATTAAATCAATATTTGATGTTTTAATTTTTTGTAAAGCCTCATAAATTCTATCTGTGCCAGTATTATGTTTATTGCTAGTCAGAACTGCTTGGCCGCCATTTTTTTTTACGTCATCAAGAATTTCTTGATTTTCAGTAGCTACTAATACTTCCCCAATTTTTGCTTTTTCCGCCTTTTTAAAAACATGGGAAATTATAGATAAACCGTTGATTTTTAAAAGTGGTTTTCCAGGCAACCTGGTAGCTGCTAATCTTGACGGGATTATAATTAATGTTTTCATGCGTCACTGATATTTAATAACACACTATAGCCAGAGGCAATAATATACATCAAATATATAAGCAATTTTTATTTTATAATGTTATATGTTCAAAATAAATTTTTATAAAATGGATTCTTTTGAAATTAACAAAATAGTAGCTGCAGTTTTACTAGTAGCTCTTCTTTTAATAGGTATTGGCAAACTATCTAGCATAATTTTTTATGTAGAAAAACCAAAAACACCAGGCTACGCAGTTGACATTGAACAATCGGTTACTACCCAATTAAAAACTGAAGGAGAAACAGTAGAGCAGAAAATAGACATCGTTGCTTTAATGTCATTGGGAGATATTGCAACAGGAGAAAAAATTTTTAAAAAATGTGCAGCTTGTCATTCAATAGTAAAAGGTGGAAAAAACAATATCGGGCCGGCATTGTACAACGTTGTTGGAAGAAAAATTGGTGCTGTGAATGATTATAAATATTCCAAAGCTTTAGCTGGATATGGAAAAGAATGGTCATTTGAAGAATTGAATGGTTACCTTATTAAGCCTGCTAAATGGATCAAAGGAACCAAAATGGCTTTCGCTGGTTTGAGAAAAGAAAAAGATAGAGCCTCGGTTATTAAATATCTAAATAAAAATTCAGATAATCCATTGCCTCTACCTTAATTTACCGAAACAATAAAGTAAGATGGATTTCTGTACATGAACTCTGTTAAGTGCTTGTATCCAAACTTTTGAATGTTTGCTGGTAAATACGTTTTCATCAACTTCATTACCTCTAGGTAAACAATGCAAAAAAATACAATCCTTCTTTGCAAAGCTCATCAATTTTTTATTAAGCTTATATTTCTTAAAATGATTAAGTTTAATTCTTTTATTAACTTTATCATTTAGAGATATTACTTTATCAGAAAAAATAACATCTGATCCTTCGACTGCTTTTTTTGGATCGACTTGGATAGAAATTTTGTTTTTATTTTTTTTTATATAATCTAAAATTTCTTTGCTAGGTTTATATTTTTTGGGACAACCAATATTTAATTTAAAAGAAAATTTTATTGATGCTGCTATAAGGCTATTCAGAACATTATTAGAATCCCCTATCCAGGATATACATAATTTTGATATAGATTTATTTTTAATTTCTTCGACTGTAAAAATATCTGATAATATTTGAGTTGGATGTGATAAGGGACTTAAACCATTTATAATTGGAATTGATAAAAATTTCTTAAATTCTTCAATTTTTTTATCACTATCTGTTCTAAGCATAAAAGCATTTCCAAAATTAGATAATATTTTTGCCGTATCTTTAATACTCTCTCCACCTTTAGATAAATGTAATTCATCAGGTCTCAAAGTTAAAGTGCTTCCCCCTAATTGCTTTATTGCCAAATAAAAGCTTAATCTAGTTCGCAAACTTGACTTTTCAAACATCTGAATAAGTAATTTTCCTCTTAAAGGAGATCCCTCATCAATATCCAAATTACTTAAATGTTTTCTTAATTTTTTTCTTTTTTTAGCATCGACCAAAATTTTTCTTAAATCTTTGGCCGGAATATCTTTGATATTTATAAAATTTTTCATTTAGACTAATATTCTGAACAAACTTTATTTATAATTTTTAAAGCCAAATCGATTTCATTTTTCTTGACATTAAGAGGAGGTAAAATCCTCACCACATTTTCAGCAGCTCTAATTGTTAGAAGTTTATTTTTGGTAAGTTTGTCTATAAAACTCACTAATTCTACCTTTAATTGTATTCCGATAAGTAAACCTATTCCTCTAATTTCTTTTATTACTTTTGGATATTTTTTTTTTAATTCATTCAATCGTATTAAAAAATATCTAGAATTTTCTCTCACATTTTTTAGGAAATTTTTTTTAAAAATCTCATCCATTATAGTATTCCCAACAGCCATTGCTAGCGGGTTTCCCCCGTAAGTGCTTCCATGTGTTCCTGGTATCATGCAATTTGAAACTTTCTTGGTCATTAGGACTGCCCCTAAAGGAAAACCTCCTCCTATACCTTTAGCAATAGGTACGATATCAGGTTTAACATTTGCATATTCATATGCAAAAAACTTACCTGACCTACCAATTCCGCATTGTACCTCATCCAAAATTAATAAAATTTTTTTATCATTACAAATTTTTTTTACCTGTCTCAAAAATTTATTTGTGTGCACTTTAATTCCTGACTCACCCATGGCAGTTTCAAAAAATATTGCGGCTGTCTTTTTTGTGATTTTGCTTTTTAAAGACTTTATATCTGCATATTTGAAATGATCAAACCCGCTAACTTTAGGTCCAAAGCCTTCGGTCATTTTTTTTGAGCCACTTGCAAAGATATTAGCTAATGTTCTTCCATGAAACGAGTTTTTGATACATAAAATTCTATTTTTATAAGGTTGACCAATCGAAAAAAAATATCTTCTGGCAATCTTAATTGCTGTTTCGTTAGCCTCAGCACCTGAATTTACAAAAATTACCTTGTCTGCAAAAGTTTTGTTAGATAATTTTTTTGCTAAAATTTCCCCTTCAGGAATTTGAAAAGAATTGGAAACATGCCACACTTTTTTTGCCTGATAATTCAATGCTTTAATTAATTTTGGATTTGAATGACCTAATGTATTTACCGCTATTCCACTTAAAAAATCTAAGTATTTTTTACCATTTACTGAAAATAAAAAAGATCCTTTCCCTTTATGAAAGGCAATTTTTCTTCTTTTGTAATTACTTGCTAAATAACTCATAAATAATTTAAATTAATATTCTTTTAATAAATCTCTATTTTCTAATGTAAATAGATACAAGTAACGATTGAAACATTTTTAAGTTTTCTAATCTTACCGAATGTTAATAACTCTATATATTTTCTTGTTTATATAAATAAAATATCATTATATTGTATTAATTTTAAATTTATATACTATATATTGTAAGTTATGAGTTGGACTGAAGAAAAAGTCAATAAACTAAAAGAACTTTGGGGAAAAGGAAACACAGCTAGTCAAATAGCTGAAATTATAGGTGGTATTACACGAAATGCCGTAATTGGAAAAGCTCATAGACTTAATCTATCAGCTAAAATTAAAACTAGAACAGCTCCATCAATTGAAAATTACAACAATCAAACAGAACACAGGAACAATAAAATAAAAAGAGGTCGAAGGAGCAAATTTAAATCATTGATTATTGAAAAAGATTTCGAGCCTGAAAATCCAAAACAGTTAGAAGAGCTTGATGAACATTCTTGTAAATGGCCAATCGGTCACCCAAATGAAAAAACATTTTATTTTTGTGGTAGATTGTCATTAAAAGACTTTTCATATTGTAAACTCCATTTGCTTTACGCTTATCAACCAAAAGGTAAAAAGGAAGATTTAACTGATAAAGAGGAAATACCTGAATTTATTGAAAAAAAAATAAAGTCTGCGTAATAAAATTTAATTCGAATTATCTTTTTTTCTTGAATACTCTCCACCCTCTGTCCACATATAAGAGTATTTTTTAATTTCTTCATTGAAAATTTTATTAGCTGGTAAACCAATATCAAAATTGGTCTTATACTTGCCAGAAACAACATTGTCATATTTAAGCAGCTTTAATTGATCAACAGTCAATAATGGATTCGGTAATAATTGAAAAAATTTTGCTGTCATCATGGCCACGGGGAGTGGAAATGGTATCAAAAGTCTTTTTTTATTAATTGAATTAAGTAATGTAACTAAAATTTCTTTAAAAGTAAGAACCTCAGGTCCTATACACTCGATAACATTTGAACTCACTTTTTTTGAAATTACAAAATTAATAATATCGGTCAAATCTGAACAATGAATAGGAGTGAATTTTGTATTACCTTGGTAATAAAGGGGAAAAATTGGCAATCTACTAAGTAATGTCATTAAATTACAACTGAAATTATCAGAAGATGAATAAACTATTGAAGGTCGTAAAATTGTTGTATTAGGAAATATTTTCAAAATATTTTGTTCACCATTCAACTTGCTCTGGGCATAATTAGAATCTATTGCTTTATTAATGCCCAACGCAGAAAGATGAATAAATTTTTTTAATTTATATTCCTTACAAAGTTTAGCTAGAAGTGATGGAAAGACAGAGTGAATATTCTTAAACGAGTTTCCATTCTTTTTTTCAAATAAAATACCGATTAAATTAATACAAATTTCAGTAGATTCAAAAAGTTTTCTAATTTTATGTTCATCGAAAATACTACACTCTTTTATCTCTATGTATCCTGCGTTTCCTTGAGTTTTGACCACATGACCCTTTTGATGAATATTTCTAGTTACAACAGTGACGGCATGGTTATCTTGTGTTAGTTTTCTTATAAGATGAGTACCGATTTGACCGGTGCCACCCCAGATTAAAATTTTTTTCATATTACTAATCAAAAAATAGACATTATTTTTTAGTCTTATATATATATAAATATATATGAGTAATATCAAAGTTTTTGAAAATGATTTACCGAAAGATTTAGATTTATCAAATGAAAAATTAATTGGTCTAGATAATGAAGCATTGGGGTTAGTGCTAGGCAGGGACCCTCTTACTCTAGTTCAATTAGGACTTGAATCAAAAAATTTTTATTTAATAAAACTTAACAGAAAGACCTACCATGCACCAAATTTAGTAAAAGCTTTATCGAATAAAAACACTCAATATATCATGCATTATGCACGACAAGACCTTTTGTGGCTTAAATATCACTTAAATGTTAAACCAAAAAATATTTTTTGTACAAAAGTTGCATCAAAAATAGCAAGAACAGCTAGCTCATACCACGGCTACAAAGATCTTGTTAAAGAATTATGTGGAAAAGATATTTCTAAAAAAGAGCAACAAAGTGATTGGGGTGATCCAAATCTCTCAGAAAAACAAATTAAATATGCTGCGTCCGATACAGAACATCTATTTGAGATAAGAAATAAATTGATTAAGATGTTAGAAAGAGAAAAAAGAATAGATTTATTTGAAAAATCTATGGACGTAATTCCTATTTTAGTTGACATGGAAATAGCAGGATACAAACTATCAACTTTTGAACATTAAAAATGAAAAAAAATTTTATAAAAACTGCAAAAGATGTAATCAATTTAGAAATTTCTGGATTAATTAAATTAAAAAAAAGTTTAAATAATTCATTCAATAAAGCTGTAAAAGAAATAGCAAGCTGTCAATCAAAAGTGATTCTATGTGGTGTTGGAAAAAGTGGACTAATCGCGAATAAGATAGCAGCAACTTTTTCATCTGTTGGAACGCCAGCTTTTTTTTTGTCAGCTAGTAATTCATCTCATGGAGACCTTGGAAGTATCACAAAAAAAGATATTTTAATTTTGATTAGTTATTCTGGTGAAACAAGTGAGTTAAAAAATATTATTCAATATGCAAACAGAAACAAAGTTTTATTAATTGGCATGGTGTCAAAAAAAGACTCTATTTTACATAAAGCTTCAAATATTAAATTATTGACGCCACAAGTAAAAGAGTCAGGTGGGATTGTTCCAACTTCAAGTACGTCGACTCAACTAGCTTTAGGAGATGCTTTAGCTATTTCTGTAATGAAACAAAAAAAATTTAATAAATTTGATTTTAAGAGGCTCCATCCCGCAGGAGCATTAGGAGCAAAATTAAAAACTGTCGAAGACATAATGTTAACTGGAAAAAGTATACCATTCGTTAATGAAAATTTAAAAATGATAAAAGCTTTGAAAATACTAAGTGATAAAAAACTTGGCGTTTTAATTGTTCAAAATAAAAATAAACATACCACAGGAATTGTTACTGATGGTCAAATTAGGAGATATAATCAAATAAACCCAAATCTACATAATACTACAGTTAATAAAGTAATGACCAGAAATCCGATAAGTGTTGAAAAAAATGATTTAGCTGCAAAAGCTTTATCAATAATGAGTAATAAAAAAATTACTTCCTTATGTGTTTTTGACAAAAAGAATAAGAAAAAGACAATTGGTGTACTTCATGTGCATACGATATTGCAATCAAATATATCTTAAATGATAAATAGTTTGGCAGGAAAAATTTTAATCGCACTTTCTACAATAATCATAATTTTTTTTTTTAGCCTCAAAATCTTTAAAGTAGAAAAAAATACTTCAATTACAGAGGATACTGTTGTAGAGGATATAGATACAACAACTAACATCATAAAAGAAGTAAGTTACCAATCTAAAGATGTCAAAGGTAATGAATATATATTGAATGCTTATGAGGGACAGATAGATTTAACCAACAGCGAAATAATATTTCTTAAAAATGTCAAAGCAACTATAAATATGATTGATGGGGAGACTATAAATATTCAATCTGATTATGGAAAATATAACATTAATAATTACGATACTATTTTTTCTAAAAATGTAACAATTAATTATGATGATAACAATATCAAAGGGAATTATTTAGATTTATCATTGAAAAGAAATTCATTGATAATTTCAAAAAATGTTGTTTATTCAAATAAAAAAAATTTGCTTAAGGCTGATGTTGTGGAAATTGATATCACTACCAAAAATGCAAAGATTTTTATGTACGATAATGAAAAAAAAGTTAAAATAAATTCAAATTAAATTATCATGGGAATAATTAAAAAATTTAGAATTAAGTCATTTAAAAATACAAATAACATCATAGAATTTAAGAATATATCTTTATCTTATGGAAATAGACTAATATTAGACAATATTAATTTTAAGATAAATGAAGGACAAATTTTTGGAATGTTGGGACCTAACGGTGTAGGCAAATCTACCATTTTTAATCTTATTACTGGGTTAATCTCACCAAAATATGGTAAAATATTTATTAGTGGTCAAGATGCCACAAACTATCCAATTTATTTAAGAACAAAAGAATTCAAAGTAGGATATGTTCCGCAATACGGGGGTTATTTTAATGATTTATCTTTACATGATAATCTCAAGGCAATCAGTGAAATTATAATCAAAGATAAAAATCTTAGATCTCAAAGAATTAATTATGTTATTTCAAAATTTGAGCTAGACAGTTTAAAAGAAATAAAAGCTAAACATCTTTCTGGTGGTCAAAAACGAAAATTAGTTTTGGCGTTAGCTTTATTAAGTGAACCAAAAGTTTTACTTTTAGATGAACCGTTTGCAGCTTTAGATGTTCTAACAATAAAAATGCTTCAGGAAATAATTGTAAACTTACAACAAGAAAGCCGTATTACAATTTGTATATGTGATCATCAAGCCAGAGATTTACTAGCGTGTGTAGACGTTGCAATGATTTTAAGCAATTGTAAAATTATCGCTCAAGACACACCCTCAAATTTAGTTAAAAATATTAATGCTCAGAATGCATATTTTGGTGATAGTTTTAAAATAAACTAATCAATATGCCCAATCATATTATAATCAAAAAAAAAATACCCACTTATAAAAAAAAAATTTTTGTAAGTGGTGACAAGAGTATAAGTATTAGATGGGTTTTATTTGCTTCGATAGCCTCGGGTGTATCAAAAGCTCAAAATTTATTAATATCAGAAGACGTATTAGCAGCTATTAATATTGTTAAAAAATTTGGAATAAAAGTTGTTCAAAGAAAAGGCTTTTTTGTAATTTTTGGAAAAGGAATTAATGGGTATAAATACAAACAAAACATGACCATTAATGCTGGAAATTCGGCAACTTTAGGCAGATTGATACTTGGCCTAATTATTAATTGTAATAAAACTATTAAATTAATTGGAGACAAAAGTTTATCAAAAAGAGATTTTAAAAGAGTAACTTCTCCTTTATCTAAATTTGGAGCAAAATTTAAATTACAAAAAAATTTCAGTTTACCTCTTACAATCCAAGGATCGAAAAAAATAAAATCAATTGAATACAACGAAAAAAGAGGTTCGGCTCAATGTAAAAGTGCAGTAATGCTTGCCGCGATGAGGGCTAGTGGTACGACCTTTATAAAAGCAAAAAAAAGTAGAAATCATACAGAAAAAATGATGAAAAACCTAAACCTTCCTATAAAAGTTATTGAAAGAAAAAATCATGATCTAATAAAAATTAGAAAAGTTAAAAAAATCAAAGTTATAAATTATACTATCCCTTCAGATATAAGTTCTAGTGCTTTTTTTATTGTGCTTACTGCACTCTCTAATAATTCTGAGCTCGTGATAAAAAATGTAAATATTAATCCTTCAAGAGTTGGCATTATTACTATATTAAAAAAGATGGGTATAAATATTTCTTTTCAAAATAAAAAAATTTATAAAGGGGAGAGGATTGCAGATATAAAAATTAAAAGTTCCGGATCAATTAAACCGATTAATTGCCCTTCTAGATTAAATGCTAGTGCTATAGATGAATTTTTAGTAATTTTTTTAGTAGCTGCGAAAGCAAATGGGATTTCATATTTCAAAGGATTAGCAGAATTAGATAAAAAGGAAAGCCCTAGACTTAAATGGGGCTCTAAAATTTTAAGTGAAATGGGTATAAAAAATATTGCAACAAAAGATTCAATTAAGATTTTTGGTAACCCAAGTCTCAAAATTAATAAGAAGATTACCATTAAAAATTATCTCAAAGATCACAGAGTATTTATGACGAGTGTAGTAGCGGCATTATCGTTTGGTGGATTATGGAAAATACACGATAGTAAAGCTATAAGAACTTCATTCCCAGATTTTTTGAATGTAATAAGTGAATTAAAAAAACAATGAAAAAAAGAAAAAAAATAATTAAAATAGCAATCGATTCACCTGCTGCAGCGGGTGCCGGTACACAAGCAAAACTGATTTCTCAACATTATAATTTATTACACCTTGATACGGGGCGTTGTTATAGATATGTTGCCAATATTAAGATCTCTAATCCTTTAAAATTTAACTATAAATATATCAAAAAAAAAATTCAAAAATTAAATATTAAAGATTTAAATAATAAAAAACTTTTAACTGATAAAGTTGCAACAGTTGCTTCAATTATAGCTAAAGATAAAAAAATACGAAAATTAGTTCACTCTTTTCAATTGAACTGTGCCTACAACCCTCCATTAAGATATAATGGCTCATGTCTAGATGGTAGAGACATCACTTACAAAATAATACCAGATGCTGAGTTAAAATTTTTTATAACAGCTAATATCAAGACCAGGGTATTGAGAAGATATAAAGAGTTAAGACGTTTTAACAAAAATGTTAATTACAATGATGTGCTAAAAAGCATTAAAAAACGTGATAAAAATGACTATTCCCGTAAAATTTCACCCCTCAAGAAAACAAAAGATTCAGTATTGATTAACACAACAAATTTATCTAAAAGAGCGTGTTTTTTAAAAATAAAAAAAATTATA
>MDTG01224242.1_pt1 | contig 10908 bp, 10 predicted proteins | sample 811421 | NCBI WGS metagenome assembly MDTG01 (sample SAMN05326645, study PRJNA326480) | marine metagenome | isolation source: seawater | place: Pacific Ocean: South East | collected 2011 | reverse complement strand
TTGGTAAGCATAAAAACGAAACTATTAGTCCACTTATGTTTGAATTGAACTTAAGTGAGAATGAAATAAATGATGTCGTCGAGTTTTTAAAGGCATTGACTGGAGAAAATATGGATGAGCTTATTATGGATGCTTTTGCTGTTCCTATCGGCGAGGTATCACTAAATGATCCTAATTGGTTCCATGAAAATAAACTAAAATATTAATAATGAAAAACCACCTAACTATTATCTTTCTATTTTTAATAAGTATTCCTGTACTTCAAGTTCAGTCAGAGCCCCATCATCCATCTTCAAATACAAAGATGCTTATGGATCCAATGCCTGCTGGGAATAAGGCTTCAGACATAAATGTTGTAGACATGAACGGTGAGACTAGGACTCTAGAGGACCTTAAGGGAAAGTTCGTTTTGGTCAATTTCTGGGCAACTTGGTGTAATCCATGTAAAGTTGAAATGCCACTTCTTGAAAGGCTACATCAAACCCTTGTAAGCGATAAATTTACAGTTTTAGGATTACATGTAGGTCCAGGACCAGAGAATATTGAGGAGTTTAAAAAGTTAATGCCTATTTCCTTTCCAATATATATCGATATGGAATTAGAGGTTGATTGGGGTGTACCAGGTTTACCTACAACATACCTTTTAAACCCTGAGGGAAGACTGATATATAGAGCAGTTGGTAAAAGAGAGTTTGCATCAGATGAAATGATTAATTTTTTAAGAAATCAGATTAATAAATATGATTTTGCACAAGAAAAATTTAATAATTTAGCTTCACAATAAAAATATTTCTACTAACTTCCTTTCATTCTTAGTACCAAAGTATCTTTTTGGAAAAAAAGACTTAATTAATTCTTTATTAACTAACTTATTTATATTTATTTTATAAAAATTATAAAATGTTAAGTCTGTATTATTAGCTATAATATAATCTTTTACAATTGACTTATCTTTCACAAGCAAAGTCCCTCTTCGAGCATTATTACAAAAGTTATCTCCTATTTTGCCTAGTATAGTAACTGTTCCAGAAATTAACTCCAGACATGAATTATCACCTATGCTACCCCCAACAACAATATTTCCTCTTCTCATCCTGATAATTGAATTCTTCCCGACATTCTTTTGTACATAAATAAATCCATCAACTAGACCTAAATTTTTTCCAGTGGGAAGAGAACATAGACCATTACCAGCATTACCATAAATAAGAACAGTTCCACCAGACATACCGCAACATGCATTATTACCCGCATCACCTTTTAATATAATTTCACCGCTACTCATATTCTTAGCTAGACCAAATCCTGTCGATCCATTTATGGTGATTTTTTTATGTGCTAGTTCATTCCCTATATTGTCAAGTTTATTAGTTGAATTAAGTATTTTTATATCATTATAATTGTCACCGGATAATGAAAATAACTCATCTATCTTATAAAAATTATTTCTATAATTTATTTTGATATTTCTTATAATAGATAAATCAGATGTATTAATATTTGATAACCAGCTCATATCTAGTCTATATTTATCTTTAATCTTAAACTTAAAAGTCAATGAGCTCATTTTAATATCTTTCTTAAATGAAAATGAAACTGGCCTAACTTCCCACCGTAGTTACCAGCAGAAATAGATACAATATCTTTTTTGTATGGTGATTTAGAAATTGCGATAATTGATTCTTTAATTGCTTTATCAATATCTTCCTTTGTAAGGCCATTTATAACTATTTCCATTACAGAATTTACAGATTTATCTAATTTACTACCAGTTATACCTTTAAGTGATGGACAAAAAGCATCATTTGTTGACGCAATCAATGCTTTGTACTTTGATCCCACCTTTGAGCCTGACCTGACCACACCTCCTGGGAATGGTGTAATTACATTTTCAATCTTACTGATTACATTGACTGCGATTTCACATGCTGCTAAACAAGAAGCTCTATTTTTTGACAATAATAAAAAATTACCTCCACCTATTGCAGGTACCCGGGCAGTCTTTTCCTCACACATAAACTCTCCGTCCATTACAGGTATTCTCCAAAATCTTCTTTTATTAATTTTTTTTGATATCTGATAACCATCGCCAAAATATTTGAGATTTTTGCCTAGCGGAATCATGTCTTCACCTTCTAGACCCGAGAAGAGAGCAGTTGTAGGGCATGTTAAAATGCATTGTCCTGCTCTAGTTTCAAGTTGTTTTTCTAGTTGACTTCTTGACATTGAAAATAATAATATTGCATAGCCTGGTCGTCCATCAGGTGTCTGATTTTTTTTTAATTCTTTTTCAATACCAGCCTCTACGCCACATGCAATGACTGATGTTGCAAATCCAGTAAAAGAAATACATGCATTCTTTGCCCATTTTTTACTATCCGCTGTAACAATTATTCTGCTAGCTTTCATATTGAATGCTTCTGCGAAGGTATTTTCTATGAATAACCCATTCAACTTCATGATATTCTTTTCCTCAGACAATCATTGATATTTATATCTGATCCTATAGTTTCTGACATTTCATCATTACTAATAATATAGTTTGAGAGCCCTATTGTGTGGAATTTTTTAAAGTATTTATCTAATTTCTTTTCAATACTTGGATCATATTCAGGTTTAACCACTTGTGTTTTGCCCCATATATAGTTTTTAATCTCTCCATTTCTGACTACCTCAATCCCATCTTTTATTACATTAGTAGGATGCGCAAACATCTTCTCAACATCATTTATGTTGCTATCATATATTGTTATATCAGCATCTGATTTTTCTGATAGTGAACCTTTGTTTTCTAACCCTAGTATTCGCGCTGGTGCAGAACGAGTCATTGTAGCAATCTCAGATAATGTATATTCTCTTTTTATGTCTTTTAAAATTGTATGTTTAGAGATATCTGTAGACATTTGATCAAGTAAGTCATCTCGAAATGTTTTATCCATAAGAAGTTTGATGAGATGAGGATATGATGTAAATGGTGCTCCGTTTGGATGATCTGTTGTCAGAAAAATCTTATTTGCATCCTCAGCCAAAAGAAATGTCTCTAAACCTATCGCCCATTGTAACGCATTTACAAAACTCTGATCAGTATATTTAAATGGAACAACACCACAACCTGCTTCACACTCAATATCCATACATAACCATTTATCAGGATGCGCATGTTTATGGTTTGCATGTTGTTTCATACTATCACCAGACATAGTTGCTGTTTGGCCGAACAAAACTTGACCAACATCACAAGTAAGATTTGGTATTTTATTTAGATGCTCTGTTATTTCAGCTGATGCAGAGGAAAAATTTCTATCTCCATTATTGCCATAACTATGAAATTGAATATGAGTAATGTGTATTGGAAGGCCTTCGGCAGCTTTAATGGTTTCAATAGTAGACTTAAAATTTCCTGGGACTCCAAGATTGCTACAATGAACGTGTAAGGGATGAGGTATACCTAATTCATAGACAGCTCTTGCAAGTATACGAACTATTTTTCTTGGTGTAATTTTATATCTGATCGAATTTTCATCTACATTCAGTGCCCTTTGATTGAACTTAAAAGCATTTATCCCTCCTGGATTAACTACTTTAATACCGATACATTGTGATGCTTTAATTACAAAAGCTACATAATCATTTATTTCAGATTGATCAGCTCCTCTTGAGATCAAATCCAGAAGAAAATCGTCATTTCCCATGAGAGCATAGCCGCCCTTATCAATAAACGGTATATCTGCCATTTCGGCATGAGACTGTCTTGCATTTATTGGAAGTAGTGCAGGCTCAAAACAACTAGTGTATCCCATTTCAATATACTGAAGCCCGGTTTTTAGAGTGCTTGGTACAAAATTTGCAGTTAAGTCATAATCATTATCATTATTGTTATGAAATTCTTGAAGCATTAATCTTGCTATATTTACTTTCCCGCCACCTATATGAGTATGCAAGTCAATTGCACCTGGCATAATTATCTTATCCTTACAATCTATGGTTTGATGTGCTTTCTTATCCAAAGATTTTACAATTTTTCCATCATTAATATAAATATCTTTCTTCTTATTAAATATATTATTTGATGGATCAAAAACTTTTCCATTTTTTAAATACAATGAGGTCATTATTTTGTTATTTCCCTTAGTATTTCCTGTGCACTTTTAAACTTTGAAACTTTTACTGCTGATAACGGTAGACTGACAACATTATCTGTTCTAAAAATATGACCTTTATAATCAATCCCTGGAACACCACATGGAATAAATACATCTGGCTCTATATTATACTTTGTTGCTGGTTGACCAATAATAATATTTTTATGTTTTTTATTAAGTATTAATTTTTTATTGGATATAGTATTTATATAAATGACTAGATCTACATTATTTGATTTTATTAATTCCTTAGAGTTGTGAGCGTCTTTATCATATTCAAAATAATTTCCGGTAAACTTAATTCTCGTTGGATATCCAGATATCCATGCTGTAGTCTGAACTGAGCTTGCATCACCATCATTTCCAGATAAGCACAAACAAGCTGCTCGTGAAGTCTCATTCACTGCAATAATATACTCTGAAATTTTATGAATAATCTGATCGCATTCACTATATTTGATTAGATCAGATGTTGACCATAACATAGATAGATATTTAGCCTTGGAGATATTCACTAATAATTTATTGAAGACATAATTACTTAACGTAGTTTTATTTTCATTAACTGAAAAGCTTTTAAGTAATGATGGAATATTTTTAATATTATAATCAATAAAATTGATGCGACTGTCCTTTAGATTACAGCTTTTGATATTATTTTTTTTATTCCCAACGACAAAAATTTTTTTAGATCTAGGATTAATACTAAAACTATTTTTTGGGGCTATGACCATCTCCATAAGACGTGGATAAAATTTAAGTATATTGTCAGAAAAAAGAATAATAACATCTGACTTATTTTTAATTTCTGTGAGAGTAGTAGTCATATATCCTCTCCTTTGGTATATACCTATGTTCTTAAGAAAAATATTACTATTTATATGATCAACTATGCCATTTATTTTAGATGCTGATGATAATATTTCACGGCAAATATTAACGTCACTACTCGCATTCAATATAAGTGTCTCTCGAGAATTACTAATAAGATTTTTACAATAATCTATTGTTGTTTTGTTGTCATTTTCTTTACCTTTAATTTTGCAAGCCTGATCATTGAAAACTTTTCGGTTAAATTTTTCAAACTTTGCTTTACAAGAAGGTAATATTTCATTTTTTACAACTAACTTATTATCATTCACATCAATTGATATATCATCGCAATGAAGTGAGCAAAATGGGCATACAATATTTGTAAAACTTATCGGATCCGATATTTTCGCCATGTATTATTTTACATCATTAATAAATAACTTTACATGAATAAACATTAATATATCCTATTTTTATGGTTAAAAATCAGACCTATAAAGAAGTCAAAATACAAGCAAATTCTCGGTTACACTTAGGGTTTCTTAATCTTAATAATGTAGATCAATATTCATATGGAGGCATAGGTGTATCAATTGATAAATATCCAACAATATCATTAATTTCCAAATCTAAAAAATTTGAATCGAACCTATCAAAGCAGCTGAACAATAGGATATTCAAGTACTTACAAGATAATAATCTAGCTACAGATATAAAAATTGAATGTATAAAAAAACCAACCAGTCATATTGGTCTTGGCTCAGGCACACAGTTAAAATTATCTATCGAAGAACTAATATCAAAATATTATGGAATAACTGAGAATATTAATATTTTTAATAGAACATATAGATCAGGAATAGGGTTGAATACTTTTAAAAAAGGAGGGTTCATTATAGATTCTCCTAAGAAAGATTTAAATAACAGTCATATGGTCTTTAGAAATTCTTTTCCAGCTGCTTGGAAAGCAATTCTTATATTCGACAGGAAAAAAGTAGGTTTACATGGAAAATCTGAAAAATTATTTTTTTCACCTTCAAACTCAAATGATATACGTAAACAGTTATCAGACATTTTAATTAACAAATTAGTTCCTGCTATTTTACATAAAGATTTTGATATCTTTGCAAAAGGGCTTTCGAAATTTCAAAAATTAAATCATCAGTTTTATTCTTCAGTGCAGAAATCAATGTATTCAAGTTCAGATATTTCAAAAGTGATCAAACACATTAATAACCGTTTCATTGTCGGCACAGGGCAAAGTTCATGGGGCCCTACTAGCTACATGTTTATAGATTCAAGACGAGATTTAAATGATATTTTATCTGTTTTAGATCGTGCGATAAGTATGTATAATAACTTGTCATATGATGTCGTATCAGTTAAAAATAACGGGCGTAAGCTCACACTCACATAGGAGACTATTATGGAAAAACCACATTTACTTCACCTAATCACATCAGAAAAAAATGCAAGTCCTTTTGATGTAAATATGGCATATGATGCAGGGTGGACAAATGTTACTCCTTACACTAGTGTAGAGCAATCTGAAATTCAAGCATTGGTCCAAGATGCAATTTTCTCACGATCAACTTCAGCATTAACTAGAACTGGTATTTTTTTTGGTGGACGAGACACTCATGAAGCAATGGATATGATCCAAGAAGCAAAAAAACATATGGTTCCTCCATTTGAAGTCTCAGTATTCGCAGATCCAAGTGGGGCATTCACGACTGCCGCAGGCATGGTAGCATTGACAGAGAAATTCTTACAAGAAAAATTCAATACTGAATTAAATGGTTCAAATGTAATTATCTTAGGAGGCACCGGTCCAGTTGGTGTAGCCTCTGCCGTAATATGTGCTAAGGCTGGATCAAATGTAACGCTCGTAGGAAGAAATATTGAAAAAGCTGAGAAAATTGCTGGCATATGTAATGATAGATACGATTCAAAAAGTGTTAAAGGCGGAGCTGACGCAGACAAAAGTGAATATTTCAAAACTGCAGATGTAGTATTAAATACTGGCGCTGCCGGCATACAACTTATGACCGATGAGCATATTGAAATGAGTAAATCTCTAAAGATATGTGCTGATACTAATGCAGTTCCTCCATCAGGTATTTCAGGAGTTGATGTAATGGATAGCGGAAAAGTAATCGAAAAATCTACAAATGGATGTGTTGGAATTGGCGCGTTAGCCATAGGTAATATCAAATACAAATCACAACATGAATGTTTAAAACTAATGTATACCTCAGAAAAACCTGTCTACTTAGATTTTGAAGATGCATTTAAGTTTGCACAGAAAAGCGTTTAAAAAGGGCCTTTTAATTTGTAATGGGCACGAAACATATTTTGATGATTTATCAAATATATTTGATGAAATACATTTGATAGATCCATATCACCAAAAAGAAGATTATTTAGAGTCACTTGAGATCTTTAAAGAGTACCTTCTTGCCAATAATATTAATGATAGTTCATTAAAAGTTATTTATTCTTCTTGCATAGATAGCAAAGCTGACATAAAGAGTTTCTTGGATGAGAATTTTCATATTTGTGGAAATGGTCTTCTTAAATATACACAACTTAGTAACCCATATAAATTGGATAAGAATCTTTTTGAAGACGATATTGTCCTACCAGATATTTCTGATAAATTTCACTATAAATTCTTAAGCAAAAAAAATAATAGTTCTGGTGGGTTAAGTGTTGGAAATGATCTTGACTCTAGTAATGTTTACTATCAAGAATTCATCCCTGGAAAAACTTATTCAGTCTCATTCATTTCTAATGGAATAAATTCACAAATACTGGGCTTTAATCAATTATTCTCAGTAAAAGATAATAGTCAGTATCCATATTTATATGCAGGAGCTATGACTTTAGGCATGGGTTCTAATGAGCTAAGTTACTACAAAAAATGGATAGACAATTTCTCTTCACTTTATGATGTTAGAGGTTTTTGCAGCATTGACTATAAAGTATTCAATAACAAAATCTATATCCTAGATATCAACCCCAGATTATCTGGCACATACAAACTCTATAGAAAAATGTATAAGAATCTGATGAACTATCATCTAGGCTTATCATCTGAGAAACTTGAGCCTGTTAGCAATGATTATTATGCTTACATAATACTCTATGCAAGAAATGACTTAGTGATTGATGAGTCAATAAAAAGCCTAGAGGATATCAGCGACATTCCTATCTCTGGTGAGACTTTTAAAAAAAATATGCCAATCCTCACCCTCAATATTAATGCATGTGATAAAAATAAACTTGTGTTTGAGACAAAAGAACGAATTAAGAGTGCTATGAAAATCATTGACTGTTATAATATTGACCTAGATCATGAATAAAAATATTAGCATCAATAAACAAGTAAAGCCTTTAGTTGAGAAACTTATAGAAACACATGAGAAGCTCAACCTTTCAATTTCAGAATCTGAAGGGGGGGCAAAAATCGTAGATGCAGGGATAAAGACAAAGGGTTGCCTCGAAGCTGGTAAATTGATAACTGAGATATGTATGGGAGGATTAGGTTCCGTTAGTCTATCAATGACAAACAATACTCCAAACTGGCCACTATCAATACATGTTCATAGTACAGATCCTGTTTTATCGTGTCTCGGTAGCCAATATGCTGGTTGGTCATTATCGTTTGTACAAAATGATGATAATTTTTCAGCTCTAGGTTCTGGACCATGTAGAGCTTTGGCAGGAAAAGAGGATATATTTAAAGATTTAGATTACGAAGACAAATTTTTTTCTACAGTTGTGGTATTAGAAGTTGATCAAAATCCCCCTCAGCAAATTATCGATAAAATTACTACTGACTGTAACATATCAGAAAAAAATCTTACTATAATACTTACGCCAACTAGATCGCTGTGTGGAACTACCCAAGTGGTTGGGAGAGTGTTAGAGGTAGGGCTTCATAAAGTACACGAATTAGGCTTTCCAATAGATAAGGTGATTGACGGATTTGGTTCTGCTCCTCTACCACCACCAGCCCCTGATTTTCTTATAGGAATGGGAAGAACAAATGATGCAATTTTATATGGTGGTCTTGTTCATCTATATGTAGATACTCCTAATGACGATGCCGAAGAGCTAGCAAAAAGACTACCTAGCTCAACATCAAGCGATTATGGAAAGCCCTTTTCAGATGTCTTCAAAGAGTATAAGTATGATTTTTATAAAATTGATAAAATGCTTTTCAGTCCAGCAAAAGTAATCGTTTCAAGTCTTCAAACAGGTAAATCATTTACTTCAGGTAATATAGACTTTTCATTGATGGATAATTCATTTAATAAATGATTAATACTCTTATTCTTACTGAAAAGGAAGGATGGCATTTTCAACAACTTAAAAATTCTTTAGAAAAGAAAAAATATAATGTTATATCAGCATGCTTGACAGATATTAGTCTTACTATAAAAAGAAACGAGACAACTATTCTTATAAATAATAATCCAATAAATCACATTGATAACGTAATTGTAAGATTTGTACCTGGGGGTACTCTTGAAGAGATAGTTTTTTATTTAAATATTTTAAAAATATTTCAATCAATGAATATAAAAGTAATTAACTCTGCAACAGCTATAGAGAATACTGTAGATAAGTTATACACATCACATATTCTTAATAGAAACGGAATACCCACACCAAAAACATATATATTAAGAGGATATGATAAGGCTAAAAAATTTCTTGAAAGAAATATTCCTTCAAAAGGTATTATATACAAACCATTATTTGGTTCTCAGGGTGATAATATTAAATTAATTAAAAATATAAATGATCTTGATGGCTCAAATAATGTCTCGAATATTTTCTACTTCCAAGAATTCTTAAATAATGAAATTAATCATGACTATAGAGTTTTAATATTAAGAAACAAAAAATCACTTAAATATTTTCATATGACACGTTATGGCGAAACGTTTGTAAATAATATATCAAAAGGAGGGTCTTGTAAGAAAGAAATTATAGATCCTTCTATAATTAATCTTGCTATTGAATCATCAAAACTATTAGCTATAGATTTTTGTGGAGTGGATATTATTAAATACAAAAATAAATTTTATGTTATAGAACTAAATAGTATACCTGCATGGAAAGGGTTGCAAAATGTAGAAAATGAACATATATCAGAATATTTTGTAAATCTTTTGATCAAATAGCAGACATTGATAATTAAATGAATATATCAAAATATAAAATTAAGTTTCTTGAAGATAAAGTCATAAAGTCATACATAACTGCTTGTAATTTAGACATTACTTGTATTAAGCCAGGAAATGTGAATATCTATAAAAGTCATACTGATACTACTTCCGATGATTTTGTTAATAGCTACACCGTAACATCTAAAATTATTGCATCTCCAAATATAAGTCTTGGTGAAAGAATTGAAAACTCAGTTATTGCAACAAAAAAAAATGTCAAAACTAATACGAACTTAGGTATTATTCTTTTATGTTCATTATTTTCACAGGCGTTATCTATTAAAAAAGATATCACTGTCAAAGAAGCCATACAAGATATAGTTATGAACTGTCCGATGCAAGATGTCTTAAAAATATGTAATGCAATATCTAATGTTAATCCTGGTGGCCTTGGTGTACATAAAGAATTTGATGTAAGGTCAGATATAAAAATTACACTATATGAACTCATGCAAATATCATCTGGATATGATCAAATATCAAGACAATATTCCTATTTTTTTGATGATATTTTTGATTATATTATTCCAACTTTACACAAATCATTAATTCAAATAAGGGACATGAAATTAGCAATTTCCTATACATTTCTGAAAACGTTAGCAAAATACCCAGATTCACATATAAGTCGCAAATATGGCCATAAAATAGCAAAAAAGACTAGTAATGAGGCCTATGATTTGCTAAAAATACTAGACGGGGATACTCGACAT
>MDTG01223637.1_pt1 | contig 10908 bp, 11 predicted proteins | sample 811421 | NCBI WGS metagenome assembly MDTG01 (sample SAMN05326645, study PRJNA326480) | marine metagenome | isolation source: seawater | place: Pacific Ocean: South East | collected 2011 | reverse complement strand
CTTGCGTGGCAAAAAGAGTTAGGTGCGAATCCAGAATTTTTAAATACTTTCGGGGGTGCGATTGCTTTGGGTCATCCTGTGGGGGCCTCTGGGGGTAGACTATTCGGAAACATAATGAGGTCAATGGAGCAATCTAAATCTAAATATGGTTTGATAACAATGTGCGAATCTGGTGGAATGGCTAATGCAACTTTATTGGAAAGAGCTTAATTAAAAAAGTGAAAAAAATCTATGGCAAAACGTGTTGAAAATAAAGTGGTTATTGTTACGGGCGCTGGGACCGGAATTGGTAAATCATGTATGCAATTGTTTGCCGAAGAGGGAGCTAATGTTGTTGGTTGCGGCAGAAGAATAGAAAAGCTGGAGGAAACTTTAGAAGGAATTAGTTTTGAGAGTAATCGCGGGTTCATTATTCCAGCAGACCTAAGTCAAAACAACGATGCTCAAAAAGTTGTCGAAAAAGCTGTTCAAGAGTTCGGAAAAGTCGATATATTGGTTCATGCAGCTAGTGTTGGCTGGAGCTGGAGTCATCAAAGTGCTGACTCTATGAACGATATAGCTGAAACCCCACCCGAAAAATGGCATGAGGTAATGGGTATTAATTTAAACGCATGCTACTACATGTGTCACTCTGTGCTTCAGCATATGTTAAAAGCAAAGTGTGGTTCGATAGTTAATGTTGCAAGTATCTCAGGTCTAGTGGGTATGCCAAACGCTCACACTTATTGTTCAGCAAAAGGCGGCGTGATAAATCTTACTCGCGCGATGGCAACTGCTTACGGCAAACGTGGAGTTAGAGCTAATTGTGTTTGTCCAGGCTATACCGATACTCCAATGATATCTGATGTTATGCATATGTTTGATGATCAAAACATTGCAGATTATTTAACCCCTATGTCTCGCGCGGGCACTCCTGAGGAGATGGCCTATGCCTGTCTTTATCTTGGTTCTGATGAGGCCAGTTATTGTAATGGAGTCGTGCTGCCAGTTGACGGAGGCACTGTTGCCAGACAGTAATAAGTTATTTATTGCTGTTAAAGATGTCTATATGCATTTTCCATTTGGAGCCGATCTTTTTCCAGATAACGACATACTTAAGAAGGTCTAAGGTCTTGCCTTTTTCGTCTCTTAAAATAGCACCTCCGTGCTCTATTAAAGTACTATTTTGAACATCAATGTTTTTTGTTTTTAAGGTGATAGATGTTACTCCTGACGCTGAGGCATTCTCCCACCACTTTTTTATACTGGTTTTTGTAGTGCATGATTTATTATTTGGGGGCATTAAAAGTGCATCTTTAGAATAGCATTTGCTTAATGCCTCAAAGTCTTTTGCTTTGAACAATTGGCTCAGTTTTTTATTTGATTCCTCTACAATAGCTAATGCAGTTTTTTTTGTCGTCATGATATATGGTTTCCTTAAAAAGTTATTCCAATGGTACAAATCAAACCAGAACTTCCAGTAACTCGGTTAGTGAGTTAATTTGGTAATTGGCAGTTTGCTTAAATTTTTTCGTTTGGAGAGGAGGAGGTAAAATGCCATCTCTGATTAAAGCACTCCGAAATCCCATTTCATTCGCCCCCTTGATGTCATGTTCAGGAGAATCTCCAACAAACAATATTTCGCTTGCGTGCAGTCCAGAGATTTCTAAAGCTTGTTGGAAAATAGCTTTATCAGGTTTGCAGGATTTGGCTATTTCGGAGCTTAAAGCATGGTCAAGATAATCATTTATATTTTCCTTTGCTATTAAAGGTTGCAACATATTTTCGTCGATGTTGGAAACCACTGAAATATAGAATCCGTTGTTTTTTAGTTTTTTCAGAACTTTAACACAGTCCTCTTTCACCGATAATGCATCAATTATTTTTTTTGTGTGATTTTTCTCAAACCATTCGGAAACTTCCTTTGTTTGAGTCACGTTAATATTTTCTACAAATTGAGAAAAGATATCATTGAAAAAATTTTTATGTAAAAAAAAATGCTTTTCCGAATAGAGTCTGGTTGTATCTTTGGTAGCCTTATTATAGTTGTGCTTTAACTTTTCGATTGACAAAGAAGAGCCCATTTTTTCAGCCGCTCTTACTATGACTTCCATGGTCGCACTATTCATATGTCTGTAGCTTAACAGCGTTCCCCCCAGGTCAAAAAACACTCCCTTAATCATGATTTAAATTCCTTAATTGCTCCCTTCCAGGTATAGTTGGTGAAATCACTTGTCACTGGAGTAATTGATATATAGTTGTCTTCAATACATTTTAAATCGGTTTCTAATTTTAGATCGCTAGGCGGATAAGAAAGTTTAATCCAGAAATATTCGTTGTTACGAGGGTCAATTCTTCTGTCTACACTAAAGCTGCCTGGCGGCCTCTTACCTTGTTGCGTGAACTTATGGCCCTTTAAGTCGCCATTGTCAGGTGAAGGAAAATTAACATTAAAAAAGGAGTTGTTTGGCCAGCTTTTTATCGATAGAAGTTTTTTTATTATTTTTTCCCCGTATTCTTCTGATGGTTCAAAGTTTGCTTTTTTATCTAATTGTCTGACTTGCGATAACGCGATCGATCTAAATCCTAAAAGTGCTCCCTCCATTGCCGCGGCAAATGTTCCTGAGTAAGCTAAGTCATCGGCAAGATTCGCTCCATTATTTATTCCAGATAATATTACGTCGGGCGGATTGTTTTTCATGATTTCCCAAACACCTAGAATTACACAATCTACAGGGCTTCCGCTGGTAGAATATTGCTTTTCCGAAATTTTTCTTGCTCTAATTGGTGCCGTGATAGAAACTGAATGACTGGCTCCGCTTCTTTCTTTATCCGGTGCTATAACCCAAACGTCATCACTGATACCTCTCGCGATGCCATTCAATAATTTTAGCCCTTCCGATTCTATGCCATCATCGTTTGTGATTAATATTCTTGGGATCTTAGTAGTCATTTTTGTAAAAAATTAGCGTCTGCTGAAAGTTGACCTTTTAGGAATTTAGCTTTTTTTTTATTTCCTCCTAAAAAGAAAGGTGCATTTTCATAATATTTTATCAGATCTTTCTTGATTTCCTCACTATCCGGATTAATATATAACGCCGTTTCTAAGGCTTCTTTTACCTTTGGCGCCAAGCCTATAGCATTTATCCAGTCAGACTGTTCGGCGATACGACCAATGCTCTTACCAAGCATGTGGAAACAGGTTGAACATTTTGAGTCCATTCTCGTTAGTTGTGTAAAAATTTCTCTTGCCTTAGTAAAGTCTTCTTGTTCGTAGAAGAAAATTCCAGCTTCATACCTGTTCGTATCAGGTTTATCACTGACAGTACTGTCAGAAAAAGCATTAAAAGAAAAATAACAGAATAGAATTAGAATATAAACAAATTGAGATTTTTTTTTATATGACATCATATTATTCTATAGTTTACCGTGACTGGATAATTAAGGCGAATAAGCGCTATAGTAAAACTGGACAAGGTTGCATTAGTTTACATAGAAAATACTCAAAATGTGGAAAAAAAAATTACAGACTTTAGCTGCTGATAGGTTTAAGCATCTAGAAATCGAAGCGCGAACTGAGTTTTTCGTTGCAGAGGTGAAGCAATTTAAAATAACAAGCTACATAAGAGATGAAATAATTCATGAAATTATTAAAGCACTTGATTTGTTCGGAGTATTAATTATTAGGGATCAGGTTTTACCTGAAAGTTTGCAATTACAGTTTGCGAAAAAAATTGGACGAAAATTACACAATAAAACTGGAATTTCGGCTATTACAGGAAAATCTTTTGGGAAAGAGTCTTTGACTCATGTGTCAAACGTAGGGGCGAATAATCAAACAATAAAAGTTAATGACAGGCGAAGACTTTATGGGTTAGCAAATAGACTTTGGCATACCGATGCTTCCTTTCAAAATCCTCCGGGGCGTTATTCTCTGCTTTATGCAGAAAAAAGCGTCCATTCTGGTGGAGAAACGGAGTTTGCGGATACCCGAGCTGCGTACTATGCCTTATCCAAAGAAAAAAAACATTTTCTCTCTAATTTGAAGGTGCATCATTCGATTGTTCACTCGAGGGAAGTCTTGGGTTTTAAATTCTCTAAAAATGAAGCCGCAAAATTGCCCGGTGAATTTCACCCTATGATTAGAACTAATGAGCGTACAAATTTGTCTTCTCTTTACCTTGCGTCTCATTGCTCTGAGGTTTCTGGAATGACTATCCCCGATGGGAGAATATTGTTATTTAATTTGATTGAGCATTCAACAAATTTCAGAAGAGTCTATAAACATCGTTGGTCCGTGAATGATTTTGTTATTTGGGATAATTTTGCTACGATGCATCGTGGGTTAGAGTACAATGATTTAAATGAGCAAAGAATAATGAGACGGGTTACTACCCTAAATTCGCGCTGACTACTTAAATGAAATATCACCCAAAAACTCCCGTTCTTGTTGGCGCTGGTCAGGTGGTCGATAGAAAAATTGGCGAAAGAGAAAGCTTATCGCCAATTGATTTAGCTACAGAAGCCAGCCTGCGAGCCATAAATTCAGTTTCGGTGGATAATACTTTCTTAGATACGATTGATGTGCTTGCTATGTCGCGTTTTTTTCAGGATTCAGTTCGAGGTGAGTCGCTATGGCCTAACCCATTCGGTTCGCCTGATAATGTTCCGGGTGCATTAGCAAAAAGGCTCAAAATAAGTCCTTCTGAGCTGATATATGCAGAGGTCGGAGGTGAAACTCCTCAACGACTCGTTAATCAGTTTTCTCAAAGAATTTTCTCGGGCGAAATTAGAACTGCTTTGATATCTGGTGCTGAAGCAATTGCTACTATTAAATCTGGAATCAAGAAAAATATAAAATATCAATGGCACGAGAACATAGGCGGTAGTTTTCGTGACCTTTGGCCCGAAAAAGAGATGGCCACAAATCTTGAAAAAAAATATGGCATGACTTTGCCAATATCGGTTTACGCGCTTTTTGAGCAGGTAAGAAGGCACAAAAAAGGCTTAAGCTCTTCTGATTATCGTGAAGAAATGGCAAAAATGCTAGTCAATTTTAATGCTGTTGCTTCAGCAAATCAATTTTCTCAATATCCCGCCAATGTCAACGTTGATTTCTTGCGCACTATTAGTAAAGAAAATTTTTTGCTATGTGAACCATATACTAAATGGATGGTTGCACAAGACGCTGTGAATCAAGGAGCGTCGCTAATTATGACTTCGATTGAGATTGCTGAAAAATATAATATTCCAAAGAAAAACCTAGTTTTTCTTACCTCCTATGCGGATTGCGATGATGATTTTGTTTCTAAGCGATCTTTTTTAGATAAATCTGAAGCGCAGGGTTTAGCTATTGAACATGCTTTTTCTAATGCCTCAATAACTTTAAATGATTTGGATTATCTTGATCTATACAGCTGTTTTCCGATTGCAATTTTTAGTGCTTGCGATTATTTGGGAATAAATGTAGCCGATTTATCAAGGCCGCTAACTGTAACGGGTGGTTTGCCATTTTTTGGAGGGCCAGGAAATAACTATAGTCTTCATGCAATAGCTGAAACTATTGAAAAACTGCAGCTAAATACAGCGAAAGCAACTGGAGCAGTGATAGCAAACGGAGGATACTTATCTAAACACTCGGTAGGGATATACAGTAACTTTTTAGCTAAGCAATGGATGCCGAGCATTCCTTGCAAGACATTACCTAAATCTAAATTGGTAGTAGTGGAAGTGGCGGAAGGCATTGGAATAATTGAATCATACTCTGTTAGCTACAATCGTTCTAAAATTAGTGGCGGATTTATTATTGGGAGATCAGAAAACGGTAATAGGTTTTTAGCAAAACCTTCAAGGGAATCGACAAGTTATGATTTTTTGTGTAACGGCAATCCAATTGGAAAAAAAGTCCTTATAAAAAATAACGATGGATATAACTTTTTCACAGTTAACTGAGGGAGGGAGCGGATATGACAGTTCAAAATTTGGTCGCCTTTGGCTTTGATAGCGAGCACCAAGCAATTTTTGATGCTACTTATAAATATGCGCAAGAAAAACTCTATCCACTTTGCGAACGAATGGATAACGAAGATTGGTTTCCTCAAGACGAATTTAGGGCTCTTGGTGAGGAAGGGCTTCTAGGTGTTACAGTTCCAATCGAATATGGTGGCAGTGGACTAGATATTTTATCGCAGTGTTTCGTTTGTGAGGCTCTCTCTTATTGGAATCACTCACTTGGGGCGTCAATTCTAGCTAGTGATAATTTATGTCTCGATAATTTGGTACGTAATGCTAATGAAGCTCAAAAGCGGGAATACTGCCCAAGATTTTGTGATGGTTCTTACATCGGGGCTTTAGGTATGACTGAACCTGGTGCCGGATCCGACGCTCTGGGAAGTATGGCGACAACTGCAGTACGAAGGGGTGATGAATATGTGCTTAATGGACGGAAGATGTTTATTACAAATGGTCCCGTTGCTGATGTTTTGATTGTTTATGCAAAAACGGATAGTGCAAAAAATAAGAAAGGCATCTCGGCTTTTATTGTGGAAAGCGATTTTGATGGTTTTTCTGTGGCACAAAAGCTAGACAAGATGGGTTGGCGAGGCAGTCCAACCGGTGAATTAGTCTTTGATGAATGTCGAGTACCAGCTGGTAACCTGTTGGGCAACGAAAATCATGGGGTTTCTGTTATGATGAGTGGACTTGATGTTGAACGGGTTATGGGTGCTTTTTATAGTTTAGGTATAACCCAAAGGGCTTTAGACCTATCTGTTGAATATGCTAAAACTAGAAAACAATTCGGAAAGTCTATTTCTAGTTTCCAGCTTATTCAAGGCATGTTAGCTGATATGTATACAGACCTGGAAACTATGAGGGCACTAACTTATCAATTAGGCAGAGAGATAGCGATGCTAAACTTGAGAGAGGCGGGTAGAGGTGAGATTCATAAAAGATCCTCTGCAGCACTATTACATGCTGGGCGAGCAAGCATGAGAGTTTTGGACTCCGCAGTTCAAATACACGGAGGCATGGGGTTCATGCGAGAGATGGAAGTTAATAGACTGTATCGCAGTGGTAAAATAATGGAAATTGGAGCGGGAACAAACCAAGTTCGACAAATGATAATATCATCAGAGCTTCTATCTTGAGGGTCTAGAAATCTTTTTTGAGCGTAAGTTTTCGCATTCCTGAAATCCATCGCTCGTAATCGTTTCCTTTCCTCCTCACATATGTTCTTACCTTCTCATGAGGTAGAATCAAAAACTCCTCCTTATCCATGCTTTCTAAAACCTTGAGAGCTACAACATCTGGTTCGATCATTCCGTCCACAGCAGCAACGCTTTTTTCTCTATTTTCGGTCATAGCTGTTCTGACAGCTTGAGGACATAGGACTGAAACAGTAATTCCGTCGGTTTTATGATTTATTGCGAGATATTCTGATAGCCCTATACACGCGTGCTTAGTAGTAGCGTAAGTTGCAGAATCTATATGAGACAGTAAACCCGCAGCAGAAGCGGTATTAATTAGGTAACCTTTTCCTTTACTTTTCATCACTGGAATCACAGATCGCGCTGCATAAACATGGGCCATAACATGAATTTTCCAGTTCAGTTCCCAATCTTTATCAGGGGAATATTCATTGCCTTCGAGATATATGCCCGCATTAGACATAAAAACATCAACCGTCCCAGTTTTTTGCACTGCTTTTGAGACTAACTCGCGCACCTGCTCTTCTTCTGTCACGTCGCAAAAGAGGGGGATAGCGTTAATTTCCTTTGCGGTTTCTTCAAGAATATCTTTTTTTGTATCAGCGATAAAAACTGATTTGGCTTCTTTTTCAAGCATTTTCTTAGCAACTGCTTTGCCTATACCACCTGCGCCTCCAGTAATGATTGCCACTTTACCTTTTATATTCATTTTCTTTTCCTTTAAGTGCTTGGTGTCCAACCTTTTGCAATTCGACGTGCAATAATTAGATTTTGAATGTCAGAGGTTCCCTCGTATATGCTCAAAACCTTAGCGTCTCTATAAAGTTTGGCGAATAGATTATCTTCCATGTATCCATGGCCACCAGCAATATGGAGAGCCTCAGAGGTAACTTCCTCTGCAATTTTTGAAGAGTATAATTTCGCTATAGATGCTTCCACCTCTACTTTCCCCTGGTGATACAGCGATGCGGCGTTTTTAGTTAATTCTCTTGCGGCAGTTATCTTAACTGCCATTTCCGAAAGTTTGTGGCCTATGGCTTGGTGTTCGATTATAGGTTTGCTGAATGTGACTCTTTTCTTCGCAAACTCGGAGGACAGCTTAAAAGCAGCTAGCGCTACTCCTACTGCCTGAGCAGCTACTGCTATTCTCCCGGTATTCAGATATTTTAAGGAAATCTTATAGCCTCCTCCTATAGGCCCTAATAGATTTTTATTTGAGATTTTAGTATTTTTAAATCTAATTTCTGCTGTATCAACATTTCTATGACCTAATTTATCCGCAATTTTTACAACCTCGTAATCTTTTCTGTCGACTAAAAACAAGGAAATTCCTAACTTGGACCCGTTTTGGCTGAGCGCTTGGGCCGCTAATAATCCGAAGTCTGCAGAAGAACCGCCGGTGATGAATTTTTTTCGGCCATTTACTATGAAACCCTCCTTATTTTGTTTTGCAGTAGTTTTTAAATTTCTTGCATCTGAGCCAGCTTGCGGTTCTGACAGCATGAAGCATCCCTTTTTGTTTCCTTTAGTCATTGGTATTAGGAAATCTGAAATCTGCTCGGGTTTTCCATGATTTTGAATCGCTAAACTTACCGGAGAGTTATTTACGTTAATTAGGTTTGCTAGCCCGCAATCAGCTTCTGCTAACAATTCCGTTAGCCTACAGTAATCAAGTAGATTCAGGTTTTGGCCGCCATATTTTCTATCGACAAGAAGAGTCAAAAAGCCATTTGACCCTAATTTCTTTACAATCTTTTTCGGAATTCCACGATTTTTTAGTTCCCAGTTTCGAACGAAAGGAATGACTTCGTTTTCAAGAAAGATTTTAGTTTCTTTGATTTTATTATCGATATTCATTATGACCATCTTTGCTGAAAAATAATGAGGGTTGGCTACTGCTAGCGCTATTATTTTTAAAATCTCTATACCCAACTCCCAGGGTTCTATATGTGCCAGAGCTACATATTTCTGTACTATTGAAAATAGCTAGAGCTAGTTGTCTGAATTGTTCGATACTGTGTACATTCGAAGCTATTTTCATTTGTCGGTTATATATTTTGAATTCAGAGCTCTTTATTTTAAGGAATACCGTTTTTGGTTCTAATTGCGCTGTTTTAATCATAATCTTTAACTGGTTGGCAAGTTCTGGAATTTTATTCAAGATGCAATCTTTATCGACATTGGTCTCGAAAGTATGCTCTTTGGATAAAGACTTTCTTATCTTTCTGGGAACCACGGGGCTGGGATCATTGCCTTTTGATAGCTCTATCAACCTTGCCCCTTGTTTTCCGAATTTCAATATAAGATCTAAACTAGGAAATCGACGTATGTCTCGGAGTGTATGTATGTTCAAATCTTTAAGTCTTCTCTCTGTTTTTTTACCGACTCCATTTACTTTGCTAACCGGTAATTGACTTAGAAAAGCATACATGAAACTTGGCTTAATAACGAAAATTCCATTGGGTTTCTTCCAATCAGACGCTATCTTTGCTAAAAACTTATTTGGCGCAACACCGGCAGAACTATTTAGCCCGGTTAAATTTTTAATTTTATTTCTGATATCTTGTGCTATTTTAGTTGCATGGACTTTATCTGGTTCTAAGCTAGTGACGTCTAGGTAAGCTTCATCTAAAGAAATTGTTTCAATAACGTCGGTGAATTCGCGGAAAATTGAAAATATCTCTTTTGAAACTTCCTTATAACGTTCAAATCTTGGCGCTACTATAATTGAAGTCGGGCAGATTTCCTTAGCTCTAAAAATTGGCATTGCGGATTTAACTCCAAAAACTCTTGCCTCGTACGAGGCTGCGCAAACTACTCCTCTTTTATTTTTCCACCCCACTAAAATCGGTTTATTTCTAAAATTTTTATTATCATTTTGCTCAATGGAGGCGTAAAAAGCATCCATATCGATATGTATTATTTTTCGAAATGTATTGTGTGTCATGTTATTTTAAATTTTATTATGTAAATATGAGTTTTTAAAGATTTAATTGAGAAGTTCAAAATAAATTTCGGAGAGACATTATTATGTATGGCGAGACTAAGACTGGGTCGGATGGTAAACATGATTTCTCCTTTGGCAAATTGGAAAAGAGACTAAGGAAAAACATTGGTGAAGCCATCTACGATTATGGGATGATCGCACGTGGTGATAAGATAATGGTTTGTGTTTCGGGAGGCAAAGATTCCTATTCTTTACTTGATTTGCTAATAAAAATAAGAAAGAAGGCTCCAGTAAATTTTGACTTAGTTGCTTTTCATTTGAATCAAAAGCAACCGGATTACCCCGAGCAAAAAATTGAAAATTACTTAAAAACTCGTGATATTGATTATCACATAGTCGAGCAGGATACTTATTCTGTGGTTAAATCTAAGGTATCCACAGGAAAAACGATGTGCAGTTTATGCAGTAGGTTGCGGCGAGGGGTGATATATAAGTTTGGGAAAATTTTAGGAGCAACTAAAATTGCTTTGGGCCATCATAGGGATGATATTGTAGAGACACTTTTTTTGAATATGTTTTTTGGATCTAAAATAAAAGCCATGCCTCCAACGCTTAAAAGTGATGACAAAAAGTCAATTATTATAAGACCACTGTCTTATTGTTCAGAAAAAGATTTGGCAGCCTATTCGAAAGTCATGAAGTTCCCCATTATTCCGTGTTCTCTTTGTGGGTCCCAGAATAACCTGCAGCGTCAAATAATAAAAAATATGTTGT
>MDTG01169927.1_pt1 | contig 10908 bp, 8 predicted proteins | sample 811421 | NCBI WGS metagenome assembly MDTG01 (sample SAMN05326645, study PRJNA326480) | marine metagenome | isolation source: seawater | place: Pacific Ocean: South East | collected 2011 | reverse complement strand
GCGGCCGGCGGGCCGCAGCCGGCGGCGCGCCGCGTCGAACAGGGTGAACACCACCGGAATCACCACCAGGGTCAGCAGGGTCGACGACGCGATGCCCACCGCCACGGACACGCCGAGCGGCGACCGGGCCTCGCCGCCGGCGCCGAAGCCGAAGGCGATGGGCATCATGCCGAGCACGGTGGAGCAGGCAGTCATCAGCACCGGTCGGAACCGCACCCTGGCGGCCTCCCGCGCCGCGCTCACCGGGTCCCGGCCGCGCGCTTCGAGCACCAGCGTGTAGTCCACCAGCAGGATGGCGTTCTTGGTGACCAGGCCCATCAGCATGATCAGGCCGATGAAGGCGAACACGCTGAACTCCATGCCCAGCAGCCACAGCGAGCCGAACGCGCCCACCGCGGACAGCGGCAGCGCCAGCAGAATGGTGAACGGGTGCAGCAGGGATTCGAACTGGGCGGCGAGCACCAGGTAGATGAACACGATCGACATCACCAGGGCGATGGTGAGGTAGTAGAACGACTCCTGGAAATCCTGGGCCTGGCCGGCGACCTCGAAGTCGAAGTCCGCCGGCAGCTCGGCGCGGATGAACCGCTCGGCCTTGTCGATGGCGTCCCCGAGCGCGACCCCCGGCGGCGTGGAGGCCGAGATGGTCGCCGCCCGCTGGCGGTTGAAGTGGTGCACCGCGCTCGGGCCGATGGTTTCGCGCACATCGACCAGATTGTCGAGGGCGATCAGCCGGCCGCCGGCCGAGCGCACGTACAGATCGCCGAGCATGGCCGGCACCATGCCGCCGCGTCCCTCCACTTCGGTGATCACCTCGTAGCGCTCGCTGCCGCGCTCGATCTGGGAGATCTGGGGCTCGCCCAGCAGGTAGCGCAGCGTGTTGGAGATGTCGGCGACGCTGATGCCGCTCTCGGACGCCTTGTCCCGCAGGATGCTCACCTCGGCCCGGGGCGCGTTGACCCGCAGATCCGAGTTGACGCCGACGAAGTCCCGCTGCTCGCGCATCCAGCGCATCATCCGCTCCTGCTGCCGGGCCAGGGTGTCGAGGTCGCGGTGCTGCAGCACGATCTGCAGCGGCGCTCCGCCGCCGGGTCCGCCGCCGGCGTCCACCACGAAGGCCCGGCCCGCCGGAATCCGCTCCAGCCGTTCCCGGGCGTCCTGCATGACCTGCTGCTGATGGCGCGCGCGTTCCGACCGCGGCGTCAGCTTGACGAACACCACGCCGCGATTGACCTCGCCCGGGCCGCCGCCCTGGGACAGGGCCACGGCCAGGAACCAGTGGGTCACCTCCGGCATGTCGCCGAGCATGGTCTCGATCTCCCGCGCGTAGGCGTCGGTCTCGCGCAGGGTGGCGCCCTGGGGCACCTCGTAGGAGATCACGAACTCGCCGCGGTCGACGTCCGGCGCGAACTCCGTCGACAGGTCGCTGAACGCGAGGATGCCCACGGCCAGCGCGCCGACCCCCACTGCGACGGTCAGGGCGCGCTGCCGGAAGGCGGCGTCCAGCAGCCGCTCGTAGCCCGACTCGAGGCGCTCGAAGGCGCGCTCGGAGGCCTCGAACAGCCGGCCGTGGCGTTCCGGCACCCGCAGGAACCGCGAGCACAGCATCGGCGTCAGCGTCAGCGCGGTGGCGGTGGAGGCGAGCACGCAGGCCGTCACCGTCACCCCGAACTCGAAGAAGAACCGGCCGATCATGCCGCCGGTGAAGGCCACCGGGATGAACACCGCCGCCAGCGACAGGCTGTTGGCGATGGCCGGGAAGGCGACCTCGGTGGTGCCCGTGCGCGCCGCCGGCTTGGGCTCGGCGCCGCTCTCCATGTGCCGGTAGGTGGCCTCGAGGACGACGATGGCGTCGTCGATGACGATGCCGATCACCAGGATCAGCGCCAGCATGGACAGCACGTTCAGCGTGAACCCCATGGCGTGCATGGCGGCGAAACCGGCGGCCAGCGAGGTGGGGATGGCGAGCGCCACGGCGACGGTGCCGGTGGGGCTGCGCAGGAAGATCAGCACCACCAGCACCACCAGGCCGGTGGCGAGCAGGATCGTGGTCTGCAGGTCGGCGATGTTCTCCGCCACGTAGGTAGTGTCGTCGGTGGCGATCACGTAGGACAGGCCCGGCGGAAAGTGCCGGGCGATCTCCGCCATGCGCTCGCGCACCACCCGCGACAGCTCCACCGCGTTCGCGTCGCTCTGCTTGACGATGCCGAGCCCGACCGTGGGCTCGCCGGTGAAGCGCGCGAGCTGGCGGTCGTTCTCGACGCTGTCGACGGCCCGGCCGACGTCGCCGACCCGCACCGGGCCGGCCTCGCCCTGGCGCACGATCAGGTCGTTGATCGGGGCCGCGGAGGCGAACTGCCCCCGGGTCTTGACCAGGAACTCGCGGGACACGCTCTCGATCCTGCCCGACGGAATGTCGATGTTGTTGCGGCGGATTGTGTCGACCACGTCCTGCACGGTGAGCCGGTGGGCGGCGAGCTTCGCCGGATCGAGCCGCACCCGGACGGCGTAGGACCGCTGCCCGCCGATCTGCACCTGGCCGACGCCGCGCACCCCGGCGAGCCGCTCGCGGATCTCGTTCTCGGCGTACTCCGACAGGCGCACGGTGTCCCAGCGCTCGTCGCCGAGCAGAGACAGCCACATGATCGCCTGGGCGTCCGGGTCGAGCTTGCGGACGATGGGCTCCTCGACGTCGTCGGGCAGCGCGCGCCGGGCCCGGTTGACCCGGTCGCGCACGTCCTGAGCGGCGACGTCGATGTCGCGCCACAGCTCGAACTCGGCGGTGATGGTGGCGACCTGCTCGCGGGCGGTGGAGCGCAGCTCCTTCAGCCCTTCGATGGTGTTGATCTCCTCCTCGAGGGGCTCGATCACCTCGGTTTCCAGCACCTCCGGCTCGGCGCCCAGCAGCACGACGTTGACGCTGACGATGGGCGGGTCCACGTCGGGCTGTTCCCGCACCGGCATCTGGTTGAAGCCGTAGATGCCGAAGATGGCGACGACGATCCAGATCACCGAGGTGAGGACCGGCCGGCGGATGCACAGGTTCCAGATCATCGGCTCAGGACTCCCCGCCGGTGCGTCCGGCTCCGCCGGCATCCGGCGCCTCGCCGGCCCCCGGCGCCTCGCCGGCCCCCGGCGCTTCGCCGGCCTCCTCGGAAATGCTCAGCGGCACGCCGTCCGCCACCCGCATGTGCCCGGTGCGCACCACCCGGTCACCGGCGTTCAGTCCGGCGGTGATCTGCGCGACGCCGGGCTGGCGCAGCCCCACGCTCACCTCCCGGCGCTCGGCCCGGCCGTCCTCGTCCACCCGGAACACGATGTAGCCTTCCCGGGTGGCGATCAGGGACTCCTCGGGCACCACCAGCGCGTCCCGGCGCTCGTCCACCGTGAGTACCGCCGTGGCGAAGGTGCCGGGTTTGAGCAGCGCGTCGGAATTGTCGAGCCGGGCCTTCACCAGGAAGTCCCGGGTGCCTTCGTCGACGCTGGGGCTGACGAACGTGGTCACGGCGTGGAAGGTGCGCCCGGGATAGGCGGTGACCGTCAGGTCCACCGACTGGCCGGTCTCGATCCGGCCGGCGTGCCGCTCCGGCAGGGTGAAGTCGATCTCCAGAGCGTCGGTGCGGTAGATCGTGGCGAGCAGGGCGCCGGCCTGCACGTAGTCGCCGGGGTCCACCAGCGCGTCGGAGATCCGCCCGGCGAAAGGGGCGCGCAGCCGGGCGTCCTCGAGCCGTTCCCGGGTGAGGGCGACCTCCGAGGTGAGCCGGTCGACCTCCGCCTTCGCGGCGCGCAGCTCCGTGGCCGCCTGATCCCGGGCGTCCTCCGTGGCCACCCGCTGCTCGAACAGGCGGGCCACCCGGGCGAGCTCGCGCTCGGCGTTCTCCCGGCGCGCCCGGGCCGCTTCCAGGGCGGCCTGCCGGGCGTTCTGCTCCTCGTCGAGCTTGCGGGTGTCGAGTTCGAACAGCAGCGCGCCCTCGGCCACCTGGCCGCCTTCGTCGAAGGCGATGCGGGTCACCGTGCCGGAGATCTCGGGGCGCAGCTCGACGGTCTGCACGGCGCGCAGGGTGCCGATGCCGCGGACCGTCTCCGCCAGGGTGCGGGTGTCGACCTGGGCCGCACGGACGCGCACGGGGGACTCGGCGGTGCTCTCCGGCTGCTGCCCGCCGCAGGCGGTCAGCAGCACGGTCACCAGCAGCGTCGGCAGTCCCAGGGGCTGACGCCGCGGGGCGGCGCAGGTCGCTCGGGTCATGTCGTGCATGCCACCATGGTGTGGGTTCCCTGCTGGGGAGGCAAATCCCGCGCCAGGTGGGCGGCCCCGGAGCCGTTGCGCATCCCTGGCCCGTACCTGCGGGCGCCGCTATAGTCGTGGCCCTTCGAGAAACGGCCGGAGGCGCGTGATGACCGCCCAGCAGGACAAGGCACAGCGGTTCCGCGAGCTGCACCGGCGGGAAGGTGCCTTCCTGATTCCGAATCCCTGGGACGTGGGCTCCGCGCGCCTGCTCGAGGGGCTCGGCTTCGAGGCCCTGGCGACCACCAGCGCCGGCCTGGCCCAGACCCTGGGACGGCTGGACGGCCGGGTGAGCCTCGACGAAGTGCTCGACCACGTCGGGGCGCTGTGCGCCGCCACCGGCGTGCCGGTCAGCGTCGACTTCGAACACGGCTTCGGCGAGCGGCCGGAGGACGTGGCCGCCTCGCTGGTCCGCCTCGCCGGCACCGGTGCGGTGGGCGCGTCCATCGAGGACTTCGACGGGCACGCCATCTACGGGCGGAACGAGGCGGCCGACCGCGTCGCCGCCGCGGCCCGGGCCGTCGCCGCGCTGGACTTTCCCTTCACGCTCACCGCCCGCGCCGAGAACCTGCTGCGCGGTGTCGACGACCTGGAGGACACCATCGCCCGCCTCCAGGCCTACCGGGACGCGGGCGCCGACGTGGTCTATGCGCCGGGCCTGCGGAACCTCGACCAGGTTCGGGCCGTGTGCAGCGCGCTGGCCTGCCCGGTGAACGTGCTGGCGCCGATGGTGGCCGGCGCGACGCTGGCGGACTTCGCTGCCGCCGGCGCCCGGCGGGTCAGCGTCGGCGGCGCCCTGGCGCTGCTGTCCCTGGCGCCGGTGGTCGAGGCGGGTCGCGAGATGCTCGAGCGCGGAGGGTTCGGCTGGCTCGACCGGGTCGCCACCGGCGCCGAGGCGCGCCGCTACTTCGGCGCCTGACGCCGACGAATTACATGACGAGAGGCAAGCAACGATGAAATCTGCACTGTGTGACGATCTCGGTATCGAGTTCCCCCTGTTCGCCTTCAGCCACTGCCGCGACGTGGTGGCCGCGGTGAGCCGCGCCGGCGGCTTCGGCGTGCTGGGCGCGGCGGGGCACACCCCCGAGTCCCTGGAGGTGGAGCTCGCGTGGATCGACGAGCACGTGGACGGCAAGCCCTACGGCGTCGACCTGATCGTGCCCACCAGCATGGACGACAAGGAGGGCAACCTCACGCCGGAGGAGGTCGAGGCGCGCATTCCGCCGGAGCACAAGGCCTACGTCGAGCGCATCCTCGCGGAGAACGGCGTGAGCGTGGAGGGCCTGTGGTCCCGCGGCGTCGGCGAGGGCTTCGCCAGCGGCATGCGCGAGAAGGGCGCCGCCGCCATTCTCGACGTGGCCTTCGCCCACCCCATCAAGCTCATCGTCAACGCCCTCGGCGTGCCGCCGCAGATCATGATGGATCGGGCCCGGCAGGCCGGGGTGAAGGTCGGCGCGCTGACCGGCGCCCGGGAGCACGCCATCAAGCACGCCGAAGCGGGCGTGGACGTCCTGGTGGTGTCCGGCACCGAGGCCGGCGGCCACTGCGGCGAAGTCTCGACGCTGGTGCTGGTGCCGGAGGTGATCGAGGCCCTGCAGGGCTACGAGGGCGTCGACGTGCTGGCGGCCGGCGGCATCGTCACCGGCCGGCAGATGGCGGCCTGCATGGCCATGGGCGCGGCCGGCGCCTGGACCGGCTCGGTCTGGCTGACCACGGCGGAAGCCGAGACCAATCCGGCGGTGAAGGAGAAGATGATCGCCGCCAACTCCCGGCAGACCGTGCGTTCGCGCAGCCGGACGGGCAAGTACACGCGCCAGCTCCGCTCGGCCTGGACGGACGCCTGGCAGGCGCCGGAGGCCCCCGATCCGCTGCCGATGCCGCTGCAGAGCCTGGTGTCCGAGCCGGCGCTGCGGGCCATCGACAAGCTGGCCGAGAGCGGCGACCCGGGCGCCCGCAATCTGGCCACCTACTGGGTGGGCCAGGGCGTCGGGCTGATGAACTCGTCCCAGTCCGTGCGCTCGGTGGTGATGGACTTCATGGAAGACTTTGCCGCCGCGGCGGAACGTCTGTCCGGCATCCTGGAAGACTGACGCGCCATGGAACGACTGCTCGAGAACGCGATCTACTCGGCGCGCTGGATCCTGGCGCCCATCTACCTGGGCTTGAGCCTGGCGCTGCTGGCGCTGGGCATCAAGTTCTTCCAGGAGGTGATCCACGTCATTCCGAAGATCCTGGAAATCTCCGAGGCGGATCTGGTGCTGCTGGTGCTGTCGCTGATCGACCTGGCCCTGGTGGGCGGCCTCATCGTCATGGTGATGCTGTCGAGCTACGAGAGCTTCGTGTCGCGGCTGGACATCGGCACCAGCACCGAGAAGCTCGGCTGGCTGGGCAAGATGGATTACACCAGCCTGAAGAACAAGGTGGCGTCGTCCATCGTCGCCATCTCGTCGATCCACCTGCTGAAGATCTTCATGAACACGCCGAACGTGGCCAAGGACGACCTGTTCTGGTACGTGATGATCCATCTGACGTTCGTGGTGTCGGCCTTCGGCATGGGCATCCTCGACCGGCTGACCCGGCACGAGCCGCCCACCAAGAACCCGTGAATCGGAGGGTTGTTTGATCGGGGTCAAATCGCTGGCCGGGCCGGGTCGTAGGGTAGAAGCACCCTTCATGGAGGCTTCGACATGCAATACCTGGCCAGCGATGATTCCCGCACCCTCGCCAAGATCGGCATCAACGTCGCCGCCCTGGTCGGCGTGACCGTGCTGCTGATCGTTCTGGCGGCCGTACTGACCTGAAGCAGGCCCGCAGATCACCGCGTCGGCACCTTCGGTGCCGGCGCGGTTTCGTGTGCCCGGCGCAGGGCGCCGGGTGGGGTCAGATGGCCTTCGAGAACGCCTCCGTGGCGGGCGCCAGGTAGGCGTCGAAGGTCATGCAGATGTTGCGGATCAGGAAGCGCCCGCGCGGGGTCACGTCGACCACGCTGCCGTCGATCCGGACCAGTCCGTCCGCTTCGAACGCCGCCAGGCGCTCGAGTTCCTGGGCGAAGTGGTCGGTGCCGTCGACGCCGTGCGCCCGGCCGATGGCCGCCAGATCGGCGTGGAAGTCGCACATCAGCGCGCCGATGACGTCCCGGCGCAGCCGGTCCTCGGCGCTGGTGACCACGCCGCGTTCCACCGCCAGCTCGCCGGCGTCGATGCGGGCGTTGTAGTCCTTGAGCGACTTGCAGTTCTGGGCGTAGACCTCGCCGACGGTGCTGATGGCGCTGACGCCGAGGCCGATCAGGTCGCAGTGGCTGTGGGTGGTGTAGCCCTGGAAGCTGCGATGCAGCCCGCCTTCCCGCTGTGCCTCGACCAGGCTGTCCTCGTGGCGGGCGAAGTGGTCCATGCCGATGTAGTCGTAGCCGTTGGCGGACAGCGTCTCGATGGCCATTTCCAGCAGCCGCAGTTTGGTCTCCGCCGCGGGCAGGTCCAGCACGTTGATCTGCCGCTGGGTCTTGAAGCGCTGGGGCAGGTGCGCGTAGCTGTACAGCGAGATCCGGTCCGGCGCCAGGTCGAGGATGGTGGCGAGGGTGTTCGCGAACCGTTCCGGCGTCTGCAGCGGCAGGCCGTAGATCAGGTCGACGCTCACCGACTTCACGCCGTTGGCCCGGGCGGACTCGATGATGGCCCGGGTGTCCTCGACGCTCTGGATGCGGTTCACCGCGCGCTGCACGTCCGGGTCGAAGTCCTGGATGCCGAGGCTGACCCGGTTGATGCCCAGCCCGGTCAGGTAGCTCATGCGGGTGGGGTCGACGGTGCGCGGGTCGATCTCGATGGAGAAGTCCCGGGCGTCGCCGTCGCCGAGATTGAAGTGGCGTCCCAGGGCTGCGAACACCGCGCCGAACTGCTCGTCGTTGAGGTAGGTGGGCGTGCCGCCGCCGAAGTGGAGCTGCTGCACGTCGTGGGCCGCCGGCACCAGCTCGGAGACCATCGCCATCTCCCGGAACAGGCGCTCGAGGTACTCGACGGCGTGGGTCCGGTTGGCGGTGATGATCTTGTTGCAGGCGCAGTAGTAGCAGATCGTCGCGCAGAACGGCACGTGCACGTACAGCGACAGCGGCCTGCGCCCGCCGGCCGGCGGCTCGGCTGCGAGGGCCTCGCGCAGCGCCGATTCCGGAAAAGTCTCGGTGAACAGGTTGGCCGTCGGATAGGACGTGTAGCGCGGTCCGTTCACGTCGTAGCGGCGGATGAGGTCGAGATCGAATCCCTGGTTGGTCACGGTCATGGCGGGTTCCGTTGGGTGGCGGCCGGTCAGGCGTCGGCGGTACCGAGGGCCAGGGCCCGCAGGCGTTCCGGCTGCTGCTGAATCACGTGGTGTCTGCCGGCGCTGATCACGCCGGCCCGGGTCATGCGGGCGAAGATCCGGGACAGGCACTCCAGGGTCATGCCCAGATGGTTCGCCAGGTCGGTGCGGCTCATCGGCAGGGGCAGGCTTTCGGTGTCCCGGCCCTGGCGCTCCATGCGCCTGGCCAGGCTGACCAGGAAACCGGCGACCCGGATCTCCGCGCCCGAGCGGGCGAGGTTGGTCTGATGCTGGGCGCTGAGCTGGTCCTGCTGGCCGATGAGCCGCAGCAGGGACGGCCCGGTGCCCAGGCTCCAGAGCCTCGGCAGGCGCTCCGTGGGCACCCGGCAGGCGGTGCTGGTGTCCAGCGCGACCGCGCTGTCGGTGTGGCGCCCCTCGGACTGGCCGCCGAGGGCGAGAATCTCGCCGGGAAAGTGAAAGCCGATGACGTGCTCGCCGCCCTGGCCATCGTTCACGACGGTCTTGTAGGCCCCGGAGCGGACGATGTAGCAGCCGGCGGCGGTGTCCCCGGCCCGGTACAGGTACTGTCCGCGCTGCATGGGCTCGCTGGGCGTCATGCAGCCCGACAGGGCGTCGAGGCTCTCGTCGCCGAGGCCGGCGCCGAGGCACAGGCGCCGGGTCGCGCAATCCCTGCAGTGTCCGACCGTTCTCATGTGCGCACTGTCGCGCCAGGACGCCGTTCCACCAATACGCAGATACCGCTAGTGCCGTGCGGCAGTTGCGGTGGGGCGCGCTGCGCTAGGTCAGCGCCTGATCCAGATCGGCGATCAGGTCGTCCACCGCTTCGATGCCGACGGACAGGCGCAGCAGGTCGTCCGGAATGGGGCTCGTCGGGCCCTCGATGGTGGCGCGATGCTCGATCAGGCTCTCGACGCCGCCGAGGGACGTGGCCCGCAGAAACGTGCGGCAGCGACCGGCGGCGGCCAGCGCCGCCTCGGCGCCGCCGGCGACCCGCAGGGACAGCATGCCGCCGAATCCGCCCAGCATCTGACGCTGCGCGACGGCGTGGCCGGGGTGCTCCGGCAGCCCGGGGTAGAGCACCCGGCTGACCCGCGGGTCGCCGCGGAAATGCTCGGCGATGCGCAGGGCCGATTCGCTGGCGCGGCGCACCCGCAGAAACAGGGTGCGCATGCCCCGCTGCAGCAGCCAGGCGTCGAAGGTGCCGGGGATGGCGCCGCCGCTGGCGCGCTGGTCGCGGATGCGCTGCCAGACGTCGTCCAGCCGGGCGGTGGCCAGGGCGCCCGCCACCACGTCGCCGTGGCCGTTGAGGTACTTGGTGGCGGAATGCATCACCAGGTCCGCGCCCAGGGACAGCGGACGGGTGAGCACGGGGGTGGCGGCGGTGGAGTCCACCGCCAGCAGGGCGCCGGCTTCCCTGGCCAGCTCCGCGGCCCTGGCGATGTCGACGACGTCCCAGGTGGGGTTGCACGGCGTCTCCAGCCAGATCAGCCGGGTGGGCGCCGCGCGGATCTGCCGTGCCAGGTCCTCCGGGTCCGCGGTGTCGAACAGCGCGAGCTCCAGGCCCCAGGTCGTGCAGAACCGGCCGAGCCACTGGCGCAGGCCCCAGTACATGACCGCCGGCGCGACGATCCGGTCCCCCGGGCGCAGCGCCTGGACCACCGCCATGGCCGCCGCCATGCCGGAGCTGAACAGCAGCGCCTCGGCGGCGCCCTCCAGATCGGCGAGCATGCGCTCGGCGGGCAGGAAAGTCGGGTTCTGGTCCCGGGCGTAGCTGTGATCGGAGACCAGCAGCCGGTAGGCCGGGTCGCGCTCGAAGGTGGTCGACGGATGCAGCGCGGGCGCGACCTCGCCGGTGGCGGGGTCGGGCACGTGGGCGCCGCGGGCGATCCGGGTCTCCGGATGCCGCCCGGCGGGGTCGTTCGGTGTCTGGGTCGGGTCGGTCATGATCCCAGCATACCGCCGGGGACCTGAGGCCGGGAGGGGCGCCCGGCACGGCGGCGTCAGTCGCCGGCGGGCTCCCGGCGCTGCAGCAGGGCCTCGAACTCGTCGGGTTCGACGCCGCCGCTGGCGTCCGCGTCGATGTCCGCGTAGCGGTCGCCGCGGCGCATCTCGTGGGCGATCTCGGCGCGGTCGAGCACGCCGTTGCCGTCCCGGTCGAGACGGGAGAACGGGCCGTCCGCAGGCGGCCCGCCGGCGGCCACCGTGTCCGTCGCGGCCGGTTCCCCGGCCCCGGCAGGCGGATCGTCCGGGACCTCGGCGGGGGCGAATTCGATGCGCCGCTCGCCGGCGGCCAGCGTCGCGGTGCGGCTGCCGTC
>MDTG01236203.1_pt1 | contig 10909 bp, 9 predicted proteins | sample 811421 | NCBI WGS metagenome assembly MDTG01 (sample SAMN05326645, study PRJNA326480) | marine metagenome | isolation source: seawater | place: Pacific Ocean: South East | collected 2011 | reverse complement strand
CACATAACCCAAACCTATTAAGCCAATTACGGTATTCTGATCAATCATCTTTTATATTTCGTAGTATTCTTTAAACCATTGAACAAAATTCTGAACTCCTTGCTGGACAGTTGTAGCAGGCTTGTATCCAGAAAGGTTAGTAAGTGCTGAGACATCGGCATAAGTATCAGGTACGTCTCCTTCTTGAAGAGGTAGCTTTTCTTGAATAGCTTTCATACCTAAGGAATTCTCTATAGCTTGGATGTATTCACTAAGTTTTACTGGATTATTATTACCTATATTCAAAATTTGGTAAGGGCAATTGCTACTTGCAGGACTCGGGTTGAAAGAGTCCCATTTTGGATCAATTTTTGCAGGTTTATCACTTACCCTTAAAACACCTTCAACTATATCATCAACATAAGTGAAGTCCCTAGTGTGATTACCATTATTAAAAACCTGTATTGGCTTGCCTTCAAGAATATTTTTTGTAAATAAAAATAAAGCCATATCTGGCCTACCCCATGGCCCATAAACTGTAAAAAAACGCAAGCCAGATGTAGGGATTTTATATAAGTGGCTATAGCTATGTGCCATTAATTCATTAGCTTTTTTTGTAGCAGCATAAAATTGTAGCGGGTGATCAGCACCATTACACTCCGAAAAAGGCATGGTCGTATTGGCACCATAAACGCTGCTAGTGCTTGCATAGGTTAAGTGTGCTACTGAATTATGTCTGCACTCTTCAAGTAAATTTACAAAACCATTTATATTGCTCTCAACGTAAGCTAAAGGATTCTCTAGACTATATCTGACTCCAGCTTGAGCAGCTAGATGAATAACTCGATCAAAGCTGTGTTGTGTAAAGACGTTAGCTAGTTCATTTGAGTTAGCTAGATTCACTTTGAAAAATCTGAAGAGTTCTGAATTTGGGTTATTGTTTAGGTCTTGCAGTCTCGCATCTTTAAGGGAAGGTTCATAATAATCATTTAAACTATCAATACCAACTACTTCGTCACCTCTATTAATTAGATGTAGAGAGGTATGATATCCAATAAAACCAGCCGCACCCGTTACTAGAACTTTCATTTTGCTATAGATTGTCCTCTTGCAATTCCATAATAATGAAAGTCAGTCCCGTCAAAAAGATTAGGGTTATAAATATTGCGACCATCAATTATGATATTTTGTTTTAGCCTGCTACTGATTTCCTTCAGATCTAATGATCTAAAGACTTTCCACTCAGTGCAAATAACTAAAGCTGAGCAATCATTTAATACATCTAAGTGATTAGAAAATAGATTAAGATCTTCCCTGTCTGGAAACATTTCTTTAGCCGTTTGATTTGCTTGAGGGTCGTAAGCATTAACTATACCTCCCTCTTTCCATATAGAATTCATTAACTCTATGCTGGGAGCCAATCTCATGTCATCTGTTTCTGGTTTAAATGATAAACCCCAAACTGCTATTTTTTTTCCTTTTATGTTACCTTCAAGTGCGATGCTTAATTTTTTAAAGAGAACTTTTTTTTGTTCATCATTAATGGAAGATACAGATGATAATAATTTTGGTTCGTAACCCTTACTTTTAGACACATGGATAATCGAATTGAGATCCTTGGGAAAACATGACCCACCAAACCCGCACCCGGGATATAAAAAATTTGTCCCTATCCTAGTATCAGAACCAATGCCATTTCTTACATCTTCTATATCTACGCCGAGCAGTTCTGCAATTCTTGACAACTCATTAATGAAACTTATTTTTGTAGCCAGCATGGCATTAGCAGCGTACTTGGTTAATTCACTTGATCTTCTTTCCATGAAAACTAACCTGTTTTTCTGACGGTTGAAAGGTGCGTAACATTCTTCCATAGAATTTCTGATTTCTTTATCCTGAGTTCCTATAATTATTCTGTCAGGTTTGGTGAAATCTTGAATAGCTGAACCTTCCTTTAAAAATTCAGGATTAGAACAAACAGGCACCTTAAAGTCGAGACCCCTGCTTTGAACGATTTTATTGACCTCTTCTTCGACTATTTCACAAGTGCCTACAGGAACAGTAGATTTTATTGCGATAATTTTTTGTTTATTTAATTTTTTACCAATGGATGTGGCAACTTTAAGTATATTTTTGAGGTCCGATGAGCCGTCCTGCTTAGGAGGCGTATCAACGGCCACAAAAATAATTTCAATATCTGCTTTAAGGGCATCTTCCATATTTTCTGAAAAATATAGATGATTGGAATAAAGATTTTTTTTAACTATTTCTTCTAATCCTGGTTCGTATATATCTATTATTCCGGATTTTAAATGTTTAACCTTATCAGTATTACTATCTATGCAAACAACATTATGACCGCAATCAGCGAGGCAGGATGCACTGACAAGTCCAACGTAGCCGGCACCTATGACAGAGACTTTCATAAGTTAATTTTAGCTGTTCCTGTTTCTAATCTGATGAAATATTAGAACAAAAATGGATGATAGTAGACCTCCTAATAAGGTTATTACTATGCAGATAGTTCTTCTGCTGGGGTAAGAAGGTGCTTCGGGTTTTATAGGACTCTGAATTATCTTTAAAGCGTACTCATCAGTAGTTTCTCCTATCATCATCTTTTGAGCTTTGAGCTCGATTAGCTTTGCTAAAGCTTTTCTGACTTCAGGTACTGGTGTTTTCGAGATCTGTAGTTCAATAAATTTGATAGAATCTCTCGCCTCTACTATTTCTCTGTCCCTTATATATTGGTTAAGATCTTTTATTATAAAATCTAAGACATTCTTCGAGACGTGTGGTGATTGATGTTCAAACTTGAATTCGATAAGTCCAGTTATTTTATCTCTAATAAAGCTAAAGTGATCTTTCTTAAATGCTTTGTAAGATTTTAGTAGCGATGGTTGAGAACTTTTACCATTTTCATCAATAACCCATTTATCTTCCTTTGAATTATAAATTTCTTCATTAAAGTAAAGCTTATCTTCACTGTAAGAGTAGTTATCAACTGCTGAAATATACTTATCTATAGCTCTTTTTTCATTTAAGTATTTGTAAAAATCAAATGATTGAGACGTTTCCAAAGTAACATCAATATTGTTGCCATTTGCATCATTAAGATTGATTCCAACTAAAGCAGCCAATCCTCCTGCTTGGGACCCTTGACCAGATCCTTGCTGAACAGGTGTCAACACAGACTCTGATTCGTAAATATTAGGCAGTGAAAGGGCATAGAAAACTGAAGAAATAGCAAATATTAATGTTAAACCTACTACTTGCAGTTTATAAAACCATAAAATCTTAAACAACTGAAGAAGGTCCAACTCTCCTTCATTAGGCATGGTTTCTTGATTTGGTTTGTCCATGGGAGACTATGGTAGATGATTTATGAACTATATCAATCTTTCAAAAGTAAAATATTCAACTTTTCGTAAGTTGGTGATAAATTGTTTGAGCAACTTTCTTTCCAATGCCATCAACTTTAAGTAAGTCATCGATACCAGCCCTTTTTAATTGGTCTACACTTCCAAAATATCGCAAAAGCCTTTTTTTTCTCACTGCGCCAACTCCATATAAATCATCAAGAGAAGATTGAATAGAAGTTTTCCTCATTTTTCTTTTTTGGGCTTCAATAGAAAATCTATGAGTCTCATCTCTTATTTCTTGTATAAATTGATGAAAAGCCTCTGTTTTATCTACTGTATAACTTTTTCCATTTGAAAGATGAATAGTATCAAAAGATGCCTTTCTCCTAATGCCTTTTGAAATAGAGATAATATTTAAATTATAAATATTACTTTCTTCTAATTTTTTTAGTACATGCTTTAAATGTATCTTTCCGCCATCAATTATTATTAAATCCGGCAACTCCCTTATCTTTCTTTTCAAGAATCTCTTTTCAATTAATTCAATCATTGATCCAATATCATTACCTGAATTTGATTTACTTATATTGTAAATTCTATATTGGTCTCTTGCTTTGCCGTCCGATGTGTAAACTGTGCATCCCGCAATAGCATTTTTGCCAGAATGATGACTTATGTCATAACACTCAATTTTTTTTAATACTTGTTGAATTTCTAAACCAGTTTTTAATTGTTTGAATTTTTTATCGATATTTTTATCATACCGATCTTTTTTTAAGACATGCTCCGTGTTAGCTTTGCATACATCTAGCAAGCCTTTATCTTTTTTTCCAGGTTTAGTGATGATAGAAATCTTTTTTTTGTGTTTTATGTACAAAGCTTCTTCTAATAACTTTTTATTTTTGACTGGTTGATTGGTAATTAATGATTGAGGACATTTGTGATTTGTTAAATATTTATTTGTTATGAAGCTTTCCAATACGTTATCTTCATCATAATTTAAATTGAGAGAGAAATTCTGATGTCCTGTAACCCAGCCTTGGTTTACGGATGTAACTCCAATCTTAATCTGCCGTCCTTGTGAGGAAATATAGATAGCATCTCTACTTTTTTTGAAACCTGCTATGCTTTGCGATCTTTGTATATCTCTGAGAGCAGATATCCTATCTCTGTAAATTGCTGCCTTTTCATAATCTTTTTTAACTGAAAAACTATCCATAGAAGTATAGAAATTATCAATAAGTTCTCTAGATTTTCCATCTAATAAAAGCTCAGCATTTTGCACTTCTTTTAAATAATCTTTTTTGTTGATTAAACCAATGCAAGGAGCGGAACATCTTCCAATTTCATATTGAAGACATGGCCTACTTCTATTTTTAAAAAATGAATCGGAACAATTTCTCAATTTAAAAGTTTTTTGAATAAGCTTTAAGGCATCTCTAACTGCATAAGAATTTGGGAATGGACCAAAATACCTACTACTATCAAACTTTTTTCCTAAAAAAGATCTAGCCGAAGGGAAATCCTTAGATATCTCAATTTTTATCCACGGGTAACCCTTATCATCTTTGAATTGAACATTAAATTTGGGTTTTTTCTCTTTTATCAAGAATTGTTCGTATAAAAGAGACTCAAGTTCAGTATTAGTTAAAGCAAAATCAATAAATGCCGCTTCCTCAAAAAGTTTAACTATTTTTTTGGTTCTCGATGAATTACGAAAATAAGACGCTACTCGATTTTTAAGGATTTTAGCTTTTCCAATGTAGAGTGGTTCGTAAGATTCATTTAAAAACTTATAAATACCCGGAGATTCTGGAACTTCTTGAATAAATTTTTTTATCTCCTTATCTGTTTTAGGGATAGGAAAATAAGATTCAATGGAAATCTCTTCTTCCATATATATCTTCAAATCTAACTATGTCATCCTCTCCAAAATATGTTCCGGTCTGGACTTCAATTATTTCTAGAACTTCATCACTGAAGTTTTGAATTCTGTGCTTTTCTTTTCTGTCTATAACAATTGACTCACCAGGATGTAGCACGAAAGTAAGTTCATTTTTTATTACAGTAGCGATACCTTGGGTTATGTACCAAGTTTCAGATCTATGTTCGTGCATCTGCATAGAGAGCATTTGATCTGGATTTATTGATAAAAATTTAACTTTTGAGAAATCAGTTTCTAAAAGAACTTCAAAATATCCCCAAGGTTTAATGATCCTTGAATAATCTCCTTCAGTATAAAGCGTGAGACCATGATCAGGATTTTTTTGGAGATTGGTTAAAGAGTGCCAGGAACCGAGATCTGTCCATCCAGCATCCAATAAAGCTACATAATTATTCTTATTAGATTCGACAAAGGCTTTGTCAAATGAAGCGTTTATGAGTTTTGCAAATTTTTCTCTATTTGGATAAAAATACATTTGCTTTAATTCTGAAGGAGGCAAAAGCTCTAATATTTGATTGTAAATTTTAGGATGCATTGCTTTTATAGAATCAATAAGCCACGTTCCTTCAAAACAAAAAATTCCAGCATTCCATAGAGTATCGGGTTGCTTTATCAGCTGTTTGGCTTTTTCTAAATTAGGCTTTTCTATGAAGGTGTTTATAGATTTAAGGCTGTTATTTGAGGGTTTAAAAGATATGTATCCATATTCGGTAGATGGACTCTCTGGATATACACCTAGTAAAGTAAGAGCATCTCTTTTAAATTGATTTCTGACGGTGGTACAGGTTTCATAGAATGACTTATTAAAGGGTATGTAATGATCTGATGGCATGACCATATAGGTTTCTTCTTTGTTAAGTTGTATAGAAGCCATAACAGGTAAGGCTAAAGCAGAGAAAGTATTTTTTGATTCTGGTTCCAAATAAACTTTCTCAACTTCGACCCCTGTTTTAGATAAGGACTCTTCAACTATAGGTAAATACTCCTCGTTGGTAACAATTATAGGTTTCTTAAAGATGTCTCTATTATTTATCCTTTGAAGAGATAAATCGAAAAGGGATAGATCCCCAAATAGAGAAATAAATTGTTTAGGTTTTTCTTTGGTTGAAAGTGGCCACAACCTCTTACCTGCACCGCCAGCCAAAATAATAGGTCTAAACTTCGAGAAGCTCATTGTGTAATTATAAACTAGGATTTGGGCAGAAGGAGTGATGAATAGAAACCTTGCAGAAATCCTTTGTTACTTTTGGCGTTCAAAGCTAATTTTTTTCCTAATTGGACGCCCCATTGGTCAAAAGAATCAACACCTAATATCAAGGCCTCAATAAACACTTTATGTTCATACAAAGCCAATAAGAATCCTAAACTCTTAAGATCTAGAGTATCGAGTTGCAGAATTGAACAGGGATTGTTCCCTCTTATGGTCTTATAAGGGTTAGTTTTATCTTGATGTCCAAGAGTCATTGCCAACACTTGAGATAAAAGCATTTCATGAGAATCTAGGGTGTCTCTATTACCATCATTGATTCCTATAAAATCACAAGATGTTTCTGTTTTTCCTTGCATAAGCCATTGAAAAGTTGAGTGCTGACTCTCAATTCCATCTCCACCCCAAACTAATGGTGTAGTAAAGAAGGGAGATGTGTACGATTCGTAATTTGTAGATTTGCCATTGCTCTCCATTGAAAGTTGACCAATATATTTAGTTAAGGAACGCAACTTATAATTGTAGGTAAATATTCCATGGTTATTAATATTTAGAGAGTTTCTATTCCAGACACTCAATAAAGCCATAAGGACAGATATGTTAGATTCCCATGTTGCTTCATGGGTATATTCATCTGCTAGCCGAGCCCCTTCAAGCAAGTCAAGATATGCTTCAAAATCAGCATTTACAAATGCAGGTAAACTAATTGCAGACCACAATGAAAATCTTCCACCCAAAGAGTCCAAAAGCAAGAATTGGTTAGTATCCTTGATTCCATGCGCTGTCATAGCCGAAGCATCAGCTGAAATACCATACAAGCGTTCTTCAAACTGGATAGATGTATCCTGACTAAACCAAGACTTTACATAATCTAGATTTTTTAAGATTTCAGGTGTCTTGAATGATTTGGAACAAGCGAATACTACTGTATCTTTTTGCTCACAGTTAAGTAAAGCGGCCTTCAATTCAAGAAAATCATAACTTGAACAAAAGTAAATCTTTTTGGGAACATCTAAGCCTTGAAACTCATAAAGTAGCTCAGGTCCTAACCTAGAACCTCCTATGCTTATACAAATTAAGTTTTTATACGATTGATTTATATTTTTGTCTTCCAAGAAGGATCGGATTCTCTCTCTTTCAAATTTGATAAGTTCAAAATTATTTATGGAACTATTACTCCTATAAAGGGTATGACTTACTGATACATGCTCAGAAGGATTAACTACCTTACCAGCAAATAATAAATCTAAAGATTCCTTGAGATTTATTAAGTTGGGTATTTCCAAAAGATAATCTAAAATTTTTTGATTTATTCTTTGTTTGGAAAAGTCATAAGTCAATAAATCACTTTCGATCGGATCAGCTTTAAGGCCATCAGAATTATAAAGACCGGAAATATGGATATTCTTTATTTCTTCTCCAAGAGTTATAAGATTTTCTTGAATTTTCTCTCTAATCTTATTCATCTTCTCCTCTCTTCTTGGAGGAAAAAAATAGAACCTCAAGAAATATTGTCACCAATATTCCTATCAAGATAGAGATTAAGATTATCTTTCCGATCTCGAACTCTAATTCAAAGAAAAGTAAATCTATAAATACGATCGTTTGATTTAAAGCTAATAGAGAATACGCATATATCCCCAATAGAGTTATCAATAATAGCAATAAGATAGTAGAAAAACCCATATTTATTCTTTTGTTAACCAACCTGTCTCAAGCAAAAAGTCTTCGACGTATTGTAGTAAAGCATGGCCTGCAGTGATATGACTTTCTTGGATTCTAGCTGTTATTTTACTTGGAACTACAAAAGCTAAGTCACAAAAGGAAAGCGCCTTCCCACCTCCATTACCTAAAAAGCCTATAGAATAAATGCCTCTCTCTTTAGCCAGCTTAAGAGTTTCAATAATGTTTATAGAATTTCCTGAAGTAGTAATCGCTAACAGTATATCTCCGTCTGAAGATAAAGAAGAGAAAACCCTTTTAAAGATATCATCAGGACCATAATCATTTATGCAGGCTGTAAGAGTAGAGGTATCTTGAGCAAGAGCAAGGGCTGGTATGCTTTGCCTGTTTACATCAGATGTTAATCTTACGAGGAATTCAGCTGCCAGATGCTGAGCATCTGCAGCGGAGCCACCATTACCACATAGAAGAAGTTTACCTCCTTTCGATATAGAGTTGGCTATGACATCTCCTGCTTCTATAAGAATTTCATATGATTTATCTGAAATGATCTGTTGCTTGACAGAAATTGAATCTTGGAAAGTTTGCTTTACCCTATTTTTTATATCCTCTGACATTTATCCCTCTCTGATCAAGGATACTATACAACTTCTTCTTTTTAATTGTTTAAAGATTGTTTTAAATTTTTAGAAGCTCTGAAATAAGGATGTTTTTTAGCCTCTACAAGCACAGAGGTGCCAGTTTTGGGATTTCTTGATAATCGCTTTTCTCTAGACCTTATTGAAAAAGTACCAAAATTTCTAACCTCAACCCTTTGATTTTTTCTCAAAGACTCAGAAATTAAATCGAGAATTGAATTAACTAATTTCTCTATATCATCTTGCGTAAATAAGTCTGATTTGACTGATATGTTATTTACTAGATCGGATTTATTCATCTTCTTTATCGGCATCTTGCATTTCTGCTTTTATAAGGTCACCGATATTTGATTTCGTAGCTTCTTCTATTTCCTTGTTCTTGAGGGCATTGTCTTGTAGGGCACTCTTCTCTTCTTGCCTTTCTAAAGCTCTAAGAGAGAGGATTATTTCACGATCTTTTCGATTGATATTGGCTATTACGGCTTCGATCTCTGTACCTTCTTCTAAGGGTGCATCAGACATCGAATTGGTGTAATCTTTCATAGGAAGATAGCCTGTTACTTCTTCGCTAAGTTGTAGCTCAACTCTTTCTTCTGTATACCCAATAATACTGGCTTTTACCCTAGACCCTTTCTTGTTAGCCTCAACATAATCTCCGAAAGAATCAGATACAAGTTGCTTCATGCCCAGTGAAATTCTTTCTCTATCTGCTTCAATAGATAAAACTATTGCTTCAACGATATCTCCTTTATTGAGAGATCTAACAGATTCTTCGCTTTCGTCCCAAGAAATATCGGAAAGGTGAACCAGTCCATCTATACCACCTTGAAGTTCAATAAATACACCAAAATCTGTAATTGATTTAATTGCTCCAGAAACTCTGTCTCCCTCTTTATGTGTGTGCTCAAAGACTTGCCATGGATTTTCGGTTAATTGTTTCAGTCCCAAAGATATTCTTCTCTTTTCCTCATCAACTTCCAAGATCATTACTTCTACTTGATCTTTCAACTGGACTACTTTAGAAGGATGAATATTCTTGTTAGTCCAATCTATCTCGGACACGTGGACTAATCCTTCAACACCTTGTTCAATCTCAGCGAAGAAGCCATAATCAGTGAGGTTAGTTACTGAGGCCATAACTGAAGTATTAAGAGGGAATTTAGATTCTATACCAACCCAAGGATCATCAATTAATTGTTTTATGCCCAGAGAGACCTTTTTTTCTTCTGCATCGTACTTAATTATTTTTACATCAAGTTTCTCTCCAATTTTGATTGCCTCTGAAGGGTGATTTATCCTGCTCCAAGATATGTCAGTTATATGTAACAGGCCATCTATACCTCCTAGATCAACGAAAGCGCCGTAGTCAGTTAAATTTTTAACCACTCCCTTTATGACCTGCCCCTCTGCTAGGGTGGAAAGTAATTTTTCTCTTTCTTCAGAGTTTACTTCTTGCAATACTGCCTTTCTAGAGAGAACTATATTATTTTTGTCTTTATCTAGTTTTATAACTTTAAATTCTTCGTAATTTCCAACGAGATGTTCCAAATCTTTAGTTGGAATTACTTCTGCTAAAGATCCGGGAAGAAAAGCCTTAATACCCTGAACATCTACGGTCATACCACCTTTCACAGAACCAGTAATCAACCCTTTGAGTACTGAATCTTGGGCTAAACATTCCTCAATTCTTTTCCAGACCTCTTGCTTGATAGCTTTCTCTCTTGAAACACGAGTATTACCATGACCGTCTTCAATAGCTTCCAAAGTTAACTGAACCTCATCACCTATCTCTAATTCTAACTCTCCTGACTCATTATAAAACTCAGAAATAGGAACAACTGCTTCGGACTTTAATCCAACATGTACTACTACATGGTTGTCTAAAATATCTATAACAATACCAGTCACAAGACTGCCTTGTTTCATAATTATAGTGCTTAGATTTTCATCTAATAATTGTTCAAAGCTCGCTGCCATATTCTTTTAAAGGTAAGTTTTAATTTCCTTTACCACTCCTTCAGGGTTTAAATTACTTGTATCAATTATCACAGAGTCTTCAGCTGGAATTAACGGAGAATGCTCCCTCTCTGTATCTTTT
>MDTG01220833.1_pt1 | contig 10909 bp, 7 predicted proteins | sample 811421 | NCBI WGS metagenome assembly MDTG01 (sample SAMN05326645, study PRJNA326480) | marine metagenome | isolation source: seawater | place: Pacific Ocean: South East | collected 2011 | reverse complement strand
TTCTTTTAGAGATAAAGATAGTAATTTATATAGTCAGAAAACTAGATTAGATACAAATTTTTTAGATTATTTTGCAACAAATGGAGTATTAAGGGCAAAATTAAATGGTTTGGACTTCAATCTTAATACCTATCTAAAATCTTTAAATTTAGAGAGATTATATGATTCTGCAACATTAGATGCAACATTAGTTAAAAATCTATATTTAAAAGAAATTTTAAATATTAATAAAGGCATTATTGAAAACAAAGATAAAAATTTTAATTTAAAATTAAAATCTGATTTTGGTTTATATTCTATATTTCAAAAAGATGATATACATTCTGCATTTGGTTCTAAATTTATAAATTTTTATTCGTATAAAAGTAAGGATTTTTATAAAAGGTATGATTTAATTATTGATCTTGGACAATTTGGAGCAAAATCTGCATCCAATAATAATCATTTGAATTTATTTAGATATGGATTAATTACATCTATAAATCATAGGTATAAAATATTAAATCTAAATCCTTTAGATTATAGTTTTGATATTAGAAATAAATATTCTTCAGAACTAGTTGATCAAGGTTTATTCCTAGATCTAAAAATATCTTCAGGATACTACAAATATAGTAATGGTGATGAGCAGAGTAATATAATCTTATCAACTGGACCAAAACTACAAATAGGTAATTTAAGGGAAAGATTTTTTGATTATACCTCTTTATTTTTATCAAGTGAGTTTACATTTAAAAATAATAAAAGTCCTTTCTCTTTTGATAATTTAAATGAGGACTCTAGAATTAAATTGGATTTTAAGCAACAATTTTATGGTCCAATTTTAATCGGTTTTAAGTCTAATTTAAATATAAATAGTAACTCAAATAATTATGGCAAATTTGAAAATACATTGTATTCATTTGGAATAAGTAGAAGAGCTTACTCAATAGACTTTTCTTACAGAGAAAATGATAAAGCTTTTTTATTTGATTTCAAAATATTTGACTTTGGATTTAAAGATATAAGTTCTAAATTTTAAAATTTGAAATTTTGCATTAAAAAATACCTAAGTAATAAAATTAAACTAGTAAAAATATATATTTCTAAAGTTTTACTTTATGGATATTTTTTTAATAAAAGAGATAAGCAGAATAATTTTTGATGTAATAAAACCTTTTATTAAAGCTAAAATAAAATACTTAGAATTTCCATTTATAATTTTTGTTGATGGATTTTGTATAGTATAGGAAGTGCCATATTTTGCAAATATTTCATCAGTAATATCTAAATAATTAGAATTCTTTTTAACACATTTTTCAAACTTATTCCTTGAATAATCATTTATATTATCAGTAATTATTTTTAATAAGGAATAATTAATTTTTTTATTTTTTTCAATAATAGTTATATTGATCGTAGGATTTTTTCCCCATGTTTTAAAAATCCTTATCCTATTCTTCTTCCAATTTTTATAATTTTTATTAGGATAATTAATATCTTTATTAATGTATTTTAATCTTTTTTCGAAAATTAATTTTAAATTTTTATCGCTATCAAAATCTAATTGTAAAGAATATAAGTCTACCTTACATCGTGAAAAATATTTATTATATTTAAATTCACTATCTCTTCTCACATTAAGAGATGAAAAATAATTATTTCTCCAATTTAAAGATGTTATGAAGAATATAATAGTAAGAAAAAAAGTCGATAATAAAAAAAACTTTTTATATTTAAGAATATAGATAAATAACGAATTTATAAATAATGATTGGTCTTTAAATAAATTTTTCATTTATTTATATTTCAGTTTGCCTTTGAAAATAATCAAAAGGTAAAAAATATATGAAAAAAATCTTCATGATTTAAATTATAATATTTTCAAGTATTTTTATTTTTGCTATTATAAAAAAAAATTTTGTTTTGAAACATTTAGTTGCTGGAGGCGCTGGATTTATTGGTTCATACATAGTAGAAAAACTAATTCTTAAAGGAGATGAGGTTATATGTATTGATAATTTAATTTCAGGAAGACTGATAAATATTAAAAAATGGAAAAACCATAAAAATTTTGTATTTATAAATCATGACTTAATCAATCCATTAGATTTTATTAAAGTTGATAAGATATGGAATCTCTCTTGTCCTGCATCTCCTGTTTTTTATCAAAGAGATCTAGTAAAGACACTTCAGACCTGTTTTAATGGCACATTAAATTTACTTGAATTAGCAAAAAAAAATAATGCAAAGCTGCTTCTAACAAGCTCCAGCGAAATATATGGAAAATCTGATCATTATCCACAGATTGAGAATTATAATGGCTCTGTTAATACTGTTGGGCCAAGAAGTTGTTATTCAGAGGGTAAAAGAATTTCTGAATCCCTTTGCTATTCCTATAGTAAACAATACGATTTAGATATTTCCATAGCAAGGATTTTTAATACATATGGTCCAAAAATGAGTCCAACTGATGGAAGAGTTATAAGTAATTTTATTACTAATGCTTTAAAAAAACAAAAAATATGTATTTACGGAAATGGTAAACAAACAAGATCTTTCTGTTACATTGATGATATTGTAGATGGGTTGATAAAGCTTATGGATTCAAATTATACTCAACCAATTAATCTTGGTAATCCAAATGAAGAATATTCTATTATTGATTTAGCTGATTATATTATGAAAATTTGTGGATTAAATCTTAAATTTGAATTTAAAAAAGGAATTATTGATGAACCTTTTAAGAGAAAACCTGATATAGGATTAGCAAAAAGAATCTTAAATTGGAGTCCGAATTATAGTTTTGATTATGGTTTAAAAAAAACTATTGAAGAATTTAAAAAGGACCTGATTTTATGAAATTAGAAATAAAAAATATTTGTTGTATAGGAGCTGGTTATGTTGGTGGGCCTACTATGGCTGTTATTGCTGATAAATGTCCTGAGATTCAGATAAATGTTGTTGATCTGAATGAAAAAAGAATTGCTTTATGGAATGATTCAAATTTATCAAGACTACCTATATACGAACCTGGCTTAGATAAAATAATTGAAAGATGTAGAGGTAAAAATTTACACTTTTCAACAGATATAAAGAAAAATATTTCTGAATCGGATATGATTTTTATTTCTGTAAATACTCCTACAAAGACTAAGGGTATTGGAGCAGGTAAGGCAAGCGATTTGAAATGGATAGATATATGTGCAAGGCAGATAGCTAAGTACGCAGTAGGTAATACTATTGTTGTTGAAAAAAGTACACTACCAGTGAAAACTGCGCAGACAGTAAAAAAAATTTTAGATGAATCAAATCGAAATATTGAGGGAACAGGAGTTAAAAAGTATTTTTCTGTTTTGTCTAATCCAGAATTCTTGTCAGAGGGCAACGCAATAGATGATTTATTAAATCCAGATAGAATTCTTATTGGGGGAGACGAAACAAATTCAATAAATGCACTTGAAAATATTTATTTGAATTGGATTGATAAATCTAAAATAATAAAAACAAATCTTTGGAGTTCTGAGCTTTCTAAGTTAGTCGCCAATGCTTTTTTAGCACAAAGAATAAGTTCAATAAATTCTATTTCTGCTTTATGTGAAAATACAGGAGCTGATATTAATGAAGTTAGCTTAGCAATTGGAAAAGATAAAAGAATTGGAGAATATTTTCTTAATCCTGGACCTGGTTTTGGAGGTAGTTGTTTTAAAAAAGATATATTAAATCTTACCTATATATGTGATTATTATGGACTGCATGAAGTTTCATCCTACTGGCAAAAAGTTGTTGATATAAATAATTGGCAAAATAAAAGAATATCTGAACTAGTAGTTGAGAAATTATTTGGTACTATAACAGGAAAAAAAATTTCTATTTTTGGATTTGCATTTAAAGCAAATACAAATGACATTCGAGAATCACCAGCAATTAATATATGTAAGGAATTAATGATAGAAGGCTGTAACTTATCAATTTATGACCCTAAGGTTAATTTAGATCAAATAGAAATTGTTTTAGGTCCAGATAAATCCAAATTAAATAAATCTAATTATATAAATGAAGGAAGTTGGATATTAGAAGATTCTGTGTATAAAGCTGCCGATAAATCTGATGCAATTATAATAACTACTGAGTGGAAAGAATTTACTAATCTTGATTGGTCAAGATTATCAAGTTTACTAAGAAGACCAGCTTGGGTTTTTGATACTAGATCCATTCTTCAAGTTAAAGAAATTGAGTCACTTGGTATTAATTTCTGGAGGGTTGGTTTGGGTAAATAATCTTATGAATAATATTCCCTATACCATTCAACAAATTCACGTATACCTTTATTAATATCTGTTTTTGGTTTATAGTCAATCCAATTTTGAAGTTTGATAGTGCATGCAGCAGTAGATTCCACATCTCCAAGTTGCATAGGCTTGAATTCTCTAATTGCTTTAATGCCCAAGCTATTTTCAAGAATTTCAATAAAATCAAGAAGCTTTATAGGAACTCCATTACCAATATTAAATACTCTAAAAGGAGCATAAGAGGAATCTGGATTCGTATTTTTTTTACAAAAGTTTGGGTTATTTATAGGAGGTTTATTGATACATCTATAAATTGATTCAACAATATCATCTATATAGGTAAAATCTCTAATCATTTTCCCATTATTAAATATAGGAATAGGTCTATTATTTATTATTGATTCTGCAAATATCATAGGCGCCATATCAGGCCTTCCCCAAGGTCCATATACGGTAAAAAATCTTAACCCAGTTGTTGGTAAATTATAAAGGTGACTATAGGTATGAGCCATTAATTCATTAGATCTTTTTGTAGAAGCATAAAGGCTTACAGGATGATCTACTTTGTGATCCTCTCTATAAGGTAAATTTTCATTAGCACCATAAACAGAGCTACTTGAAGCATAAACAAAATGTTTTACATTATTTTTTCTTGAGGTTTCTAAAATATTTCCAAATCCTACAATATTACTTTGGATATATTCAGAGGGATTTATTAAAGAGTTTCTTACCCCTGCTTGAGCGGCAAGATGGACTACTTTTTTAGGTTTATATTTAATAAATAAATCATTCAACTTGCTATTATTCTCTATTGAAAAAGATTCAAAAAGCCAATTTTTTTTGCTAAGTGAGATAGTCTCAATATTTTTTAATCTTGCTTTTTTTAATTCAATATCATAATAATTATTTATATTATCTATTCCAATAACTTTAAAACCTTTATTTATTAAATATTTGGATAAAGCAGCTCCTATAAAACCAGCTGAACCAGTAACTAATATATATTCTGATTCCATTTATTAATACTTATAATCCGTTTATTTTAATTAAGTATATTGATTAAAAAAATTTCTTTAATAAATTTTAGTAAAGTATTTTATAAATTTTAAATATTTTTAAGGTTTGTAATTTTTATTTTAAGTTCTTTTTTTGAAACAAGTTCATTCGATTTTTCAGAGTAAAAATAATTATGTTCAACTTCAATATAAATAAGATCTTAATTATTATTAATTTCTTCCTCTGAGTTTAAAATTTTTAATCTGGAAAATCTGATTGTTTGATATAAGGATCGTAAATATTCATGAATATGTCAACATCACTTTAAATAGTTATTACTTAAATAATCTTTGAATTTCTCATCTCAGAATAGTTGGGTTTAAAAGTTGTAACTAAAAATTAATAATTTTTTATTTTTAATAGAAGATAATTTCTTTAATATATTTGAAGCTTTTTTAATTACTTTCTTTTCGTTGATTTATCTCGAACATCTTATCAAATAGGGAGTATAACAAAAAAAATTGCAGCCTAATAAGCAAAGTTAAAAATCTAAGAAGTTCCATTTTGTTTTAACAGCATTACCAATTTCTATTGATGAGCCCTTAAAAAGGACTACGGATATTATCTTATTATAAAATTTTTCCATCCTTACTAAAAAATAATTTGAGCTTGCAGAAATTATTTTTAATGTACTATCTAATTTATTATTTTAATAGCTAGTGTTTATTCTTACAGGACAATAACCTACTCCAATTATTTTTATATATCATTTTTTCTTTTTCAATAAAGTCACTAATATATTTTTGGTTGCTCCATTATAAACAGTAGATTCAAGTACTATTAAATCGTTTTTCTTGATATATTTTGAGATCTAATTTATTGATTTTTTTAATGCTCCAAGATTAGGTCACTTGTTTGTATCAAATGGTATGGGCACAATAACAATACAAAGATCACATTAGAGTATAATTTAAGATCTGAAGATATATTTGATATTTTTTCTTAATAATCGATATTAGTCTTAAAGATAATTCACTAATAAAGTCTCTTTTAGATTTATATAAATTTATTTTTTTAGTTGAGATATCTAAACCAAAGACCAAAGACATCAAAATGATTTAATAATTTACAAAAAACGGCAATCCAACATATTCAAGACCAACCATACCTATTTTCTTTTTAATAAGACTTCATGTACAATTTACTATGATTTAAATTTTAATTGAACTAATTAATACAGCTAAAAATGTAAAAATAAGACTAATAAAATAAAGAATCAAGACTGTATATTTTTGATCTTTAATTTTCATCAATAAGCGATGATGCATGTGATTTTTGTCAGCTCTAAATGGATTTTTGCCATTCAATAATCTATTAAAAGTTACAGTTGTCAAATCAATTAAAGGTAAAGCAAGTAATAAGAATGATTTTAAAGAAATAAATTCAAATTCTCCTTTACTAGACAAATCTAATGATAAGACTGCTAATGAAAATCCAAGAAAATATGAACCGCTATCTCCCATTATGATTTTTGCTGGGTTAAAGTTATGCTTTAAAAAACCAATATTTGAACCTAATATTGAAGAACTAATAATAATAAATTCTGCTTGATTAGTCATTAAAGATATTAATAGTACCCCTATAGAAAATATAATAGCTGTTCCTGATGCTAGGCCATCTAACCCATCAATCCAGTTTATTGAATTTGTTATACCTACTATCCATATAGTCGTAATAATTATACTAATTGTCTCAGGGAGGATAATTACTCTATTTGATAAATATATCTCTGATAAATTTAGACCTATTATTTTAATACCAAGAAAAAACAGAAAAAATGTGAAAATAATTTGTAAACAAAGTTTTATGTATGGAGATATATTATAGAAATCATCAAATAGGCCAATTAGAAAGAAAATCAAACTCCCGCCTGAAATGACATATATAATCTCAGTATTAATATCTATAAAACTTGAAAATATTAATGTTGGAACAATAAAAGCAATAAATAATGCTATCCCGCCTGACCTTACTATAGGTTTATTGTGTATTTTCCTTTTACCTGGAAAGTCATATAAATTTAAATTTTTCCCAATACTTAGGCACCTTGGAACTAAAAAAGTTGAAATTAAGACTGAAATTATAAAAGGATATAAACATATATAATAATTAAAGCTGGTATTATTAGAAATTGATTGATTAAAAATTTCCAAAATAAGTTATAGCTGTTTGTTTTATCATAAAATACTAATATACCAAGAATTAAACTTTAAGATATGACTCTTAATAATAGGCCAATAGTTTTTGTGGCAAATAGTTCTTGGTATTTAGCTCACTATCGAAATGGTTTAATAAAAAAATGTTCCTTAGATAATAAAGTTATTACTTTATCTCCAATAGATCAAAGTACAGAGTATTTATCAAAAATATCTACTCATATAGTTTGGAAAATATATAGAAAAAAGTCTGCTAATCCTTTAGCATTTATTATTTCTTTAATAAGAATGTTTTTTTTATTAAAAGCTATAAAACCACGACTTATTCACTCTCATACATTAAAAGCAAACTTTGTTGTCTCTATATGTGCTGCCTTCTTTGGGATACCCTGCATTTTATCTTTTGCTGGGCTTGGTAATTTGAATATTGGTTTAAAAAAAATATTTTTAGAAATAATTTTAAAATTTATACATATAGTAGGAGATTTAGACAGAAGTGGTCCTCTGAATATAAAAATAAATCATAAAAGGACAAAATATATTTTTCAAAACTCAAAAGATAAGAAAATTTTTGAGAAAATATGTAAGCCTTATAAAAATAAATTATTATTAATTCCTGGTTCTGGAGTTCCTGATGAATTTTTACAGAAAATAAATAAAGAAGAATTAAATAAGGAAAAATCTTATTTTATTAAAAATAGAAAAATAAAAGGATTAATTTATTGTGGCAGATTACTTAAATCTAAAGGAATTGAATTATTTATTAATATTGCTAAATTAGACCCTAGTAGAGAATATATAGTTTTTGGCGGTATAGATAATTCTTCAGCGGATTCTTTAACTTTAGAGGATATTGATTCTTATAAAAAAATAAAAAATTTAAATTTTAAAGGTTATGTTAAAAGTCCTTTATTAGATTTTTATAGCAAATCTTATGTTCTTGTTATTCCATCAATTTATGGGGAGGGTTTACCAAGAGCTATTGCAGAAGCCTTATTATTAAAAATCCCCGTATTATCATCTAGAAATGCACTATGCGAAACTTTCTCTAATGAAATGCTTTACATAGCAAATTCTCGTGATCCTAAATTATATTTAGAAACTATAAATTTAATTGAAAAAGAAATAGATACTAATGAATTCTTAAATAAACTGGAATTTGGTAGAAATTATGTATTAAAAAACCTAACTGAAGAAAGGATAATAATTGATACTTTAAAAATTTATCAAATTATTGATGCAGAAAAAAAAGAAATATATTTAAACAAAGACTATCAAATAAATTCAAAAAATTGGATATCCAATTAAAATGTACATTATTATTTTTTTAGAAAAGGAATTTAATTAATCATGTGTGGAATAGCAGGAATATTTGTTGAAGGAGATTCAACTATAGATATAAATTTTTCCAGCATGTTAGATAATATGGCTCAATATATTAAAAATAGAGGCCCAGATAATACAAATAAATGGATTTCTAAAGAGCATAATTTCGCTATGGTCCACACTAGGTTATCGATTGTGGGATTGGGATTAAATGGAAATCAACCTATGGCTTCAAATGATGGAAGATATATTATTTGTTTTAATGGTGAGATATATAATTTTAAAATTTTAAAAGAAGAATTAAATAAATTTTTTAAAATTAAATGGAAGGGTATTTCTGATACTGAAGTTCTTTTAGAGGGTATTTCAAAATTTGGTTTTGAAAAGTTTGTTCATAAAGCAGAAGGAATGTTTGCTTTCGCTTTATTTGATAAAAAAGAGAAAATATTAAGATTGGTTAGAGATAGGATAGGGGAAAAGCCTCTTTATTATGGTTTTGTTAAAGGAGATAATTTTAAATCATTTGCTTTCAGTTCTGATATTGGTTCATTTACTAAAATAAATTCTGCCAAATTAAAATTAAATCAAAATGCTATCAGTGAATTTGTTAATAATGGTTGGATAAATGGAACAAAAACAATTTATCAAGGAATAAATAAAGTAAATCCTGGAGAATATGTAGAAATTAATCTTACAATAGACTTTAAAGATTTAAATATTAAAAGGCTTATATATTGGAGAAATCAATTTATAAATAGAAAAAATTTATCAGTAATTAATTTCGAAGAGTCAAAATCTGAATTAAAAACATTATTAATTGACTCTTTAAGAGATCAGTTATATGCAGAAAGGGATATGGCAATATTCTTTTCTGGAGGTATTGATTCTTCATTAATAGCAGCACTTACTAAGAAAGAGTTAGGTTTAAATATAAACTGCCTCACATGCGGGTTTAATGATTCTCTAGATTCTAAAATTTATGATGAGACTTCTTTTGCAAAAAATATTTGTAAAGATTTAGATTTACCACATATTGTAAGAACAATTACACCCAATGATTTTATTGAGACCCTTCCTGAGATGTCAAGAATATTTTCTGAACCTTTTGCAGATATTTCTCAAATAGGTTCCTATTTGATAGCAAAAAAGGCGCGAGAATTTGGAATAGTAGTAGCACTAGGAGGAGATGGAGGAGATGAATTATTTGGAGGATATGAAAGATATATATCGGGTAATAGATTATTGTATTTAAAAAATTATTTTCCAAATTTCTTTTTTAAATATATAAATAAAATCGTATCTTTTTTACCGGAGCAACTAATTTTTAATTTGGGTTACATAGCAGGTATTGATAATATTAACTATAAAATTGAAAAATTTACAAATGAAATAGATAATATTAAAGATAAAGAAAGTTTATATCTATCTTGTTTATCAAAATGGGATAGAGATACCTTTAATCTACTAGGCTTAGAGCAATATAATTCATTTCAGGACCAAATAAATATATTCAAAGATATTGATAAGGAATTAATTGATATAAGAGAATATATGATGAGAATGGATTTAATTAATTATCTAGTAGATGATGTCCTTGTTAAAACTGATAGAACTTCAATGAGTGTTGGCTTAGAAGTTAGATCTCCTTTTCTTAATCATAATGTTGTAAATTATGCTAATTCAATTCCAGTTAATTCAAAGTTTTCTTCAGGAAAAGGTAAATTACATTTAAGAAGTATTCTTGGAGAATATATAAATATTAAATTATTTGATAGGCCTAAAAAAGGGTTTGCTATTCCCATCGATAATATTTTAAGAACTACTGCAAAGAATTGGTCAAAAGAAATGATAGATTATTTAAAGCATACCAACGAATTTAATATTAATAATAAAGTCCTTGATAATATTTGGGACGAACATATAAAAGGATATCGTAATCATGGTAGTTCTTTATGGAATCTAATAATGCTATCTTCTTGGATGCAAATATGGAGATAAAATTATCGCTGAATTAATCTTTTATTGATTAATGAGTTAAATATAGCAATAGGAGGATATATATATATAATCCCTAGTACATTACAGGTGAAACCTAAACCA
>MDTG01179463.1_pt1 | contig 10909 bp, 12 predicted proteins | sample 811421 | NCBI WGS metagenome assembly MDTG01 (sample SAMN05326645, study PRJNA326480) | marine metagenome | isolation source: seawater | place: Pacific Ocean: South East | collected 2011 | reverse complement strand
TATTCATAATAACATTTGTAAAACCTAAATAGGTAATTTCTTTGAGATCGTAAATTGATCTAATACCTAATTTTTTTAAATTTTCTCCGCCTACTGAAAGATATTCTATATTTGAATTCAAATTATTTAAATTATTTATGACTTTAGAAGCTAATTTATCTCCAGAAGCTTCTCCAGTAACAATAAATATTTTTTTCATTTTTGAAGTTTCCATAATGAGCCTTGGTCAGTTAAGAGAAATATTTTTCCTGTACTTTTCTGAATTTCTATATCTCTTATTCTACCAATAGTTCCTTTAAAGATAATTCTTTCACTTATAAAATTATTGTTTTTAAATTTAATTATTCTTAAAGATTGATCTTTAAGAGAAGTTATTAAAGCATCTCCGTTCCATTCTTTAAATTCTTCTCCTTTATATACAACCATTGAACTAGCTGCTATTGAAGGAACCCAATATTTAATTGCTTTTGTAAAACCCGGTTTCCATTTAGGTCCTATTTTTGTACCAGTATAATTAGTGCCTCCCCAGCCTAATATTTTCCATCCATAGTTTTCTGCGAATTTAGTTTCACCAAACCAATCACCACCTTTAGCACCATGATTGGTTAGATAAATCTTATTATCAAATGGTGATAAATCCATTCCTTGAGGGTTTCTTACACCAATTTGAAAAATTTCTGGTAACCACTTTTCTTTACCTTTAAATTTTGGGTTATCTTTAGGAATTTTTCCATCTAAGTGAACCCTAATAATACTTCCTGGATGCTTTGTGGGATCTTGGGCTATCATACCTTCACCTCTTTCGCCTGCTGTTATATAGAGTAAATTATCTTTAATAACTAATCTAGAACCAAAATGATAACCTGAATTAATTGGCGGTTCAGCTCTGAATATATTTTTAAAATTTAATTCTTTTTTATTAAATTTTGCTCTAGCAACAGAAGTGCTTGATTTACCTTTTCCTCTGTTCTCAGAATATGAAACAAATACACTTTCATTTGAATACAGGACTTCAAGCAGCCCTCCCTGACCATCTACTAAAATATTTAAATTATGATTAATTTTATTTAGTTTTTTATCGTTTATATCTGCAAAAAATATATTTCCTGGTTTTTCTGTAACTAATAGTTTGTTCTCATCAATAAATGATAAACTCCAAGGTGCATTTAATCCACTAAGTATTTCCTCTAATTTTGGTTCTTTAGAAACTAAACTTGAGAATTGAAAAATGAAAATTATGATATAAAAAATTATTTTTTTCATTTTATTAAAATAAACATCTTGTTTTTATTTGCATAATTTATAGACTTATCCTTGTCTAAAAAAATATTCCTTTTATGCTTTAGAACAATGCCTTTAATGCCTGAAGCATTACATTGTTTTATAGTCTTTAACCCAATAGTGGGTAAATCAACTCTATAATCTTGTTTTTTTTTGGGAAATTTTACCAAAACACCATTTGCAACATTTTTAAATTTCTTGATCTTTTTAAGCATTTTTTGTGTGCCTTCTTTTTTTTCTAATATAATAGAATTATTTCTACTTACTGCTCCCTGGATATGACTATATTGATTAGAACTATTTAATGCCTTCAAGGCATTTTTTATATCTGCTTTATCTTTTTTGTCCGGACTGTATTTAGAGAGGTTGCCTCTTGATAAATTTAACTCTGGTGTAAATGTGGTTGATCTAATGGTTTGAATTTTCTCTTTTTTAAAAATATTTATTATTTCTTTTAATAAAGATGCATCTCCTTGTTTAGCTTTTTTGATAATTCTCGAAATATAATAAACTCCTTTAAAATCTAATCTTAATTTTGAAAAATTAGGTTTTTGAACTTTTCCAGCGAATAAAACTTTCTTACAATTATTTTTTTTTAATATAGAAATTATTTTACCAAACTGACCTATGGATACAGAAAATGATTTTTTATCTTTTTTGAATATTTTATTTTTTGTTAGATCAATTATAAGATATTTTTTTTTATCTTTAATTTTTGTGTAAATGTATTTTGGAAAATTAGTTTCTCCAAAAATTAATCCAATCATATTTTAATTTTGAGGCGAACAAATAGGTCTCTTTTTATCTTTTTCAATAAATCTTATAACTTCAGATACAAGATCATTGTCTTTATATTCTCCATTAATTTTACTTAAGTTTTCGTGTAAATTTTTTGAAGCAAAAATTTCTTTATATGCTTTATCTAGCCCTATAATCTTTCTATTATCATACTTCTTTCTTCTTAAACCTATAAGATTTAAACCTTGTAGATAATTTCTGTTTCCAATAGATAAACCGAACGGGATTACATCTTTTAAAACCCCCGTCATTCCACCAATCATTGCTAGTCTGCCTATTCTTGTGTATTGTTGAACTGCCGAATTTCCACCAATCACAACATTATCTTCAATTGTTACATGGCCTCCTAAAGGTACATTGTTCGCTATGATTACATTATCACCAATCTTACAGTCGTGTGCAATATGTGAAGAAATCATAAAAAGACAATTATTACCTATTATAGTTTGAGATCCACCGCCCTCGGTGCCAGGATTGATGGTAACATACTCTCGAATAATATTTTTTTCGCCTATTGATAAACTATTCTTCTCATTCTTAAACTTAAGATCCTGCGGCTGGGTGCCAATACTAGCAAATGGAAAAACTTTTGTATCTTTACCAATTTTGGTATTTCCTTCAATATGAACATTAGAAATTAGTTCTACTCCATCATATAATTCAACATCTGGACCAACATAACAAAAAGGACCTATCTTAACAGAGTTAGTTATTTTTGCATTTTTATTAATTACACTTGAACTGTGTATCATTTTTTTCTATCCACTATTGTTGCTGACCATTCGGCATCGGCCATTCTTTTTCCGTCTACTTTAGCTGTTCCTTTATATTTCCAAACTCTTCCGTGAGACCTTATTGCCTCTATTTCTAAATGTAACTCACAATCTGGAAGAACTGGATTTCTAAATCTAGCTTTATCTACCCCCATTAAGTAAACCAATTTATTGGCATATTCTTTAGGATCAATACCATGAGCAGTTAAAGCTGCTGCAGCTTGTCCAAAAGCCTCTACTATTAATACACCTGGCATAACTGGCTGATTAGGGAAATGACCTTGTACATAAAATCCATTTTTTTTTACATACATAATTGCAGTAGCAGATTTTAAAGGAACGATATTTATTAATTTATCAATTAGTAACATTGGTTCTCTGTGTGGTAATAATGACTGAATAGTTTTTTTATTTATTTCGGTTGAACTCATTGCTTTTTTAAAAAATCTTTTAAGGGAACAGCTGGATAACCCATTACGATTTCATTATCATTAATATCTTTCACCACGCCACTGCCTCCACCTATTTTAACATTTTTTCCAATTTTTAAATGACCTGAAACACCCGCTTGCCCTCCTATAGAAACATTGTCTCCAATTTTAGAACTACCGGCAAAACCAACCTGTCCAGCTATCATACAATTTGCACCTATTTGGACATTGTGGGCAATATGAACTTGATTGTCTAAATAAGTATTTTTTCCAATAATTGTATCGTCTATCGAGCCACGATCTATTGTGCAACCAGATGCTATTTCTACATGATCTCCTATTTCGACTTTTCCAATGTGTGGAAACTTAATATTTCTTCCATTCAAAGGAATGAAACCAAAACCCTTTTGTCCGATTTTGCAATTGTCTTGTATCACGACATGATTACCTAAAATTGAATTCTTAACAATAACTCCGGAGCCGAGAACACAATTTTGTCCTATAATTACATTAGTTTCAATAATACTATTAGAGCCAATTATTGAATATTTACCTATTTTAACTTTTTTACCAACTAAAACATTATTACCAAATCTTACTTTTTTATAACCACCTTTACTTGGTTTTCTTAATGTTAAATCAGGGTAATCAATATCTGCTAATGGGTAAAGGATATTCGTTACTCTAGCTAATTCAAACAATACATTTTTAACAATAATTTTTTTTAAATTTTTAGGTAAATACTTTGCTATATTTTTTGTTGTTATACACGCAGAAGCTAGAGTTTTTGGTGCGAGATCTTTATATTTAATAGAGTCAAAAAAAGTAATATCGTTTTTTTTAGCATTATTTAATGGTTTTATATCTCCGATTAAAAAATTATTTGCAGATTTTTCTTTAGGAAATAATTGATTAATTTTTATATTTTTTTTTTTAAAAAAAATATTTGAAGACATATAACTAATTTAACTTGATTGATTTGAGCTTTTGATTAAGTACTTTCATTATATCATTGGTTATATTTAATTTTTCATCAGCTAATAAAAGGCTTTTTTTATCTATTACCATTCTTATTTTCTTTTCAACCATATATTCTTTGATTATAGGGTTTAGATTTTTAAGTAAAGTATCGCGTGCTTTTTTTCTCTCTTTTGAAATCGATGTTAGAAGCTGATCTCTTTCTCTTCGTAATTTGGAAACTTTCTGTCTTAATTCAGATACTTTTTTTTTATATTCCTCAGGAGATATTATCTTTTTTTGTTCTATAATTTTTATCTCTTCTGTTTGTATTTTTTTTTCTTTATTGTTTAGATTTTGAATTCCCTTTTCTAATTTATTTTTTAAATAAATTTGGGCTTTTTTCCCAGCATCACTTTGGTTTAATATATATTTAAAATCTAAGAAATAAGGAACTTCAGCAAATAAAATACCCTTACTTAAGAAGAAGAAAATTAGGATTAAACTTATTTTTTTAAATTTGATCATTAGTTTTAAAATGTTGTTCCTAAATTGAAGTTAAAACTTTCAGTTACATCAGTATCTGATTTAGACAAGTGTTGAGCAAAAACAAAACTCATAGGTCCTATCGGTGAAGACCAATTTATTATCGCTCCTGTAGAGGATCGAATTTTATTACTATCATTTATTGTACTATCATAATCAACTCCCCAGACATTACCAAAATCTAAAAATAAACCCATATCTGCTCTGGAGTCCTCCGGTAGAACGTTTGGTAATTGTGCTTCGAAGTTTACAGCTGCAGCATAATTTCCACCAATAAAATCATTGCCATCTACCGGTCCTACTTTGTTTCTTTCAAATCCTTTTAATCTTTTTGAGCTTAAATTAATTCTTTTATTAATCCTTACATCATCGCCTTGAAGGCCATTTACTGCTGCAAAATAAAATTTATTACCAAGAACAATATCCTCTGACAATCTATTATAAATACTTGTTTGGAAAACATTTCCTATAAAGCTTCTATCAGCATATAATGGAATTTCTTGATAAAAACTTGATATAAATCCATCTGAAGGCATAAATACTCTGTCTCTTTTATCAATTGAAGCTCCATAATTTATGCCAATTTCCTCGAATGTCCCCGCTTGTTTCTTTAAAGCTTCTGAGGCTCCTGGTTCAGTGGTTAAATCGTCAAAGCTTGCTCGCAACCCTACATTTAAATATAAGTCTTTATATTGTTCAAAAGCCGTACTTACCCCTGCACTAAGAATTGAGTTTTCATAGCCCTGGTCAGGTTTGTCGTTTTTAGTACTTGAAACAGAATAATCAATTGAATTACCTAAAAAATTATAATTTGGATCAGAGTAACTAAGCGTTCCAGATAAAGACTCTTCATTTACATCTATATCAAAACCAATTTCTTTACCTTGTCCTAGCCAATTATTTTCTTTTATGTTTATTGCAAAACTACCACCACTTGTACCTATGCCGGCACCAGCGCTTATTTCTCCAGTGGGTTTCTCTTTTACATTAATGTTAATTACTTTTAAATTAGAGTCGGTTCCATCGATTATATTGTAGGTAACTTCTTTAAAAAGATTTCTTCCTTTGATTTCAGCAATAGATTTTTCAAGACTAAGCTTAGAAAAAGGATCACCTTCATCAATTATTAACTCTTCTCTTATAACGTCTTCATCTGTGATATTGTTGCCAGCAATATTAATTCTTTCAATTAAAACTTTCTCGCCTTCAAATATATTCAAAATAATCTGTATAGTGTTGTCTGCAAGACGTTCTTCCACATTATGTTCTACAAATTGTAAATCATTAGAGTCAATTAATAAATCAAGTTCTTCTAATAATTTTTTTACCTTAAATGGTGAGTAATATTTGCCTATTAATTTACCATAAAATTTTTCAAGTGGAAAAAATAAATCTTTATTAAAAACACTATCTACATTTGTAGATATTTTATTTATTATAAATCTTTTACCTTCTTCAATAGAATATTTTAATTCAGCATTTTTTTCTTTGTTTAAAACTGCTGTGCTAGAAGTAATTTTTACGTTATAAAAACCTAAAGACCTATAATAATTTGAAAGCAATCTTTTATCTAGTTGTATTAAATTTTCACTTAAAACTGTATTTCTAGATAAAACTTTCCAAAATTTACTCTCTTCACTAGCCACTATATCCAACAATCTATTAGTGCTCACTTTTTTATTTCCAATAAATTCTATTGATGATATTTTTGTTTTTTCTCCCCTTTCAATTTCTATAACTAAATCTAGATTACTTTCGTCAATAATCCGTACTTTTGGTTTAACTTTAGTGAAATTATATCCTAGAGAGGAGTAAAGGTCTTTTATTGTATCAATATCTTTTGCTAAATACGTTTTTATATAAGATTTTTTTTCTTTAAGACTAATAAAATCTTTTATTTGCTCGACAATTCCTTTTTTTTTTTCTCCTAGTATGACTAATTGATTTATAACTGGATATTCAATTAGGTTTATTTTTAAAACACCATCAATCAACTTTACTGTGATATTTTCAAAGAAATTTGTAGAATATAAATTTTTAATTATTTTATTTAACTCATCTTCTGTTAAATCTTTATTTTTTTCTATTTTTCCATAAATAAGAACAGTTTCATCAGAAATTCTATTATTACCCTCTACTATCACTTCTTTTATTTTTTCCGCTTTTAAGCTGGTAAAAATTAAAAAAAACAAACATATCTGAATTAAAAAAAAATTTTTCATAAAGATATCTTAATTATTTCTTTTGTTTTTGTTCTAGCCCACATATCAATGTCGGATATTTGTTTTAAGTTTTGTGGTTTTCTTATAGCACATTTTTTGTAATTTTTATCATTTAGAATGATTTTAATAGTCTTTGGAATTGCTAAAAAAGCTATTTTTTTGCGTAAAAAATGATCAACTAATATTTCGTTACACGCATTAATTATAATAGAAGTAGAAGGATATTCATTAACTCTATCTTTAAAGTTAACAACTGGAAAGATCTTTGGATCCGGCTTAATAAATGTCAGATTTTTAATTTCAATATTTTTTTTATATTCAATCTTATAAAATTTATTAATATTAAAATTATTACCAAAGATCGCGTTTGCTATTGGGATAATCATCGATGTTTCGTGATAAATAAATTTTACTAATCCATTTTTAAGTTTGATAATTGCATGAACTAAAGATTCTGGGTGAATCAAAATATCTAACTTTTTATTTTCTATAGTAAATAACTTTTGTGCCTCTATATACTCTAGAATTTTATTCATTAAGGTTGATGAGTCTATTGAAATTTTTTTACCCATTTTCCATTTAGGGTGTTTAAGTGCATCATTTGGTAAAATTTTTCTTTTAAGGTGTAAATTATTTTTAAGAAATGGCCCACCTGAAGCTGTCAAATATATTTTCTCAACTTCGCTCAAACTATGATTTTCTAATAATTTAAAAATTGAAAAATGCTCTGAGTCTATTGGTATTATTTTAGTTTTGTTTTTTTTTTGCCTTATTTCTTATTAAATTCCACCCACAAATAACTGCCTCTTTATTTGCTATAAGAATTTTTTTTGTTTTATCAATAATATTTAAAGTAGGTTCCAGGCCGGTTATACCTGGGATAGCAGAAACGACGATATCAGATTTAAGATTTAAATTTTTAAAATTAAATGAATTAAATAATTTTATTTTATTTTTTTTGAATTTTTTTTTCACCTTTTCAAAAGTATCTTTATCTCTTATTAAATAATATTTTGGATTATATTTTTTTATTTGTTTGCATATTTCTCGGAAATTATTATTTGAAGATAATAATATAATTTTGAATATACTAGGTTTCTTATCAATAATTTTTAAAGTTGAAATCCCAATAGAACCAGTCGAACCAAGAATAGAAATTTTTTTCATTGTTTAATTCAAAAAAATAAGTAGAAATACAAAACCCGCAGGAACACCCAATAAGATTCCATCAATTCTGTCGAGGATGCCTCCATGCCCCGGTAGAAAATTTCCTGTATCTTTTATATTAGCTTTTCTTTTTAAAAGAGAAAAAAATAGATCTCCTAATTGACAAAATATTGAAGTGAATATTCCCGTAAGAAATAATACTGAATTAAATACATTGGTTGTGTAAAAAATCAATAAAACAAATATTATACAACTAGACATTAGTGATCCTATTAATCCTGAAATTGTTTTATTTGGACTAATTTTCGTTATTTTTGGACCTTTAAATATATTTCCAAAAATATACCCCCCAATATCTGATGCCACACAAGTAAATATTAATGTGAACATTATTATTTTTAATTGTATAAAATTAGAAAAAAAAAATAGAAGCGAGCTAAAGATAAAAATATAGATAAAAAAAAAAATATTATATATTGTTCTACTAAAATCATTTTGTGTTATTTTGTTTAAAATTTTTGAAAATTCTAAAAAGGAAATAACACCAATTATAATCAATACATATAAAAATATTGGTTCATAAAAAATTATTAACGTAAGGAGAAGTAATAGAAAAAATGAGGTTATTGATCTTTTTTTAAAGTTGTTTGAAATCACAAAGCTCCAAAATTTCTTTTAATTTTATTAAATTTTTGTATTATTTTCATTAAATCATTTAACTTAAAATCTGGCCATAATTTCTTTACAAAAAATAGTTCTGTATATGCGAGTTGCCATAACATAAAATTGCTTAATCTTTGATATCCCCCTGTTCTAATCAAAATTTCTGGAGGTTTATTACTTGAAAATAACTTTTTTTCAAAATTTTTTAAAGTTCTTTTATTTTTTAACTTTTTAATCCCATTAAAAATTTCGTTTCTAGATCCATAATTTATGGCTAAATTAATTGAAATTTTTTTATTTTTTTTTGTAAGCTGCATACTTTTTTTTAATGTTTTTTTTATATTTGATGGGAGTCTATTTAATTCTCCAACAATATTTAATTTTATACCTTGCTTAATTACACTTTCTAATTCTAAAGAAAAGTATTTAAAAATTAATTTAAATAAAAAACGAATTTCACTTTTTGGTCTCTTCCAATTTTCAGATGAAAAAACATAAAATGTAGCTATTGGTATTTTGAGTTTTATTAAATTGGTAACGACTGTTTTAACATTCTCAAGACCTCTCAAATGACCGTAATTTCTTCCTTTATTTTTTTTTTTCCCCCAACGACCATTGCCATCCATAATAAAAGCAATATGGTTGAGCTTATTCATATCTGAATAATTTCTTTTTCTTTTTCAGATAAAATTTTTTCGATTTTTTCTATGTTATGATCTGTTATTTTTTGAATATTTTTTTCAAAATTTTTATTGTCATCTTCTGAAATTAATTTGTCTTTTGTTTTTTTTTTTAGGTCTTCATTTGCTTCACGTCTAATATTTCTTATTGAAATTTTACCTTTTTCACCCATGTTTTTTAAAATTTTAATTAAATCTTTTCTTCTGTCTTCGGTCAAGTCTGGAATTCTTAATCTAATTGTCTGACCATCAATTTGAGGGTTAATACCTAATTCTGATTTTTGGATTGCACTCTCAATTAAAGTTGTATTAGATTTATCCCAAACCTGAATAGATATAAGTCTTGCTTCTGGTGCGCTAATTGTAGCGATTTGATCTATTGGCATAAATTGTCCGTAGACGTCTACTTTTATAGTATCAAGCATATTAGTGTTTGCTCGACCAGTTCTAAGTGTGGAAATATCTTTTTTCAAAGATTGAATACTTTTATCCATCTTAGATGAATAAATTTGTTCATTAAATTCACTGCTCACTTTCTAAATTCCTTCTCCAACTTTATAACGAATAAAATCTAAGATTTGAAGTGGTTGATCAGATGAGTTTTCTTTTAATATGTCTGAAACTTTTTTCTTTGGATCCATAATCCATAACTGATTTAAAAGTGAGTTATCATTTAAAAATTTAGATATTTTTCCTTTAGAAATTTTCTCCACCATTTCAATAGGTTTACCTGAATTAACAATTTCTGCTTTAATAATTTCATATTCTTTATCTACAATAGCTTTATCAATTCCATCTTTGTCAACTGCATATGGATTTGAAGCTGCAATATGCATTGCTATTTTAGTTCCAATATCTTCGTTGCTTTCCTTTGATATACCTTTTATTTTAACCACAGAAATTATTTTACCAATTCCTTTTTCAATTGCCGAGTGTACATATGTAAAATTACTACCATTTGAGTTATCGAAAAAATTTGCTCTTCTTATAGTTATCTTTTCACCGATTTTTGAAATTAGATTTACCAAATTATCTTTTACTAATATTCCATTTGCCATTTTGGTATCATTAAGCTTATCTAAATTTCCTTTTGAAATAAAATTGATTTCTGATAATTCTTTGCAAAAAATTTTAAAATCTTTATTTTTAGCAACAAAGTCTGTTTCACTATTTATTTCAATTAATGAAATTTGACCTTTGTCCTCTTTAACTAAAGCTAAACCCTCCGAAGCGGTTCTGTTCATTTTTTTTGAAGCTTTAGCTATTCCTTTTTTTCTAAGAAATTCTATTGACTTTTCTATATCCCCTTTAGTTTCATCGAGAGCTGCTTTGCAATCCTTAAAACCAACTCCCGTCATCTCCCTTAATTTTTTTATATTATCTAATAAATC
>MDTG01401410.1_pt1 | contig 10910 bp, 10 predicted proteins | sample 811421 | NCBI WGS metagenome assembly MDTG01 (sample SAMN05326645, study PRJNA326480) | marine metagenome | isolation source: seawater | place: Pacific Ocean: South East | collected 2011 | reverse complement strand
TTCAGATTGACAGAACCTTGTGAGTCGTTTTGACTGAAGGTCATTACTGATCACCCAGTTCCAACTCCACTCAGTTCTACCATCGGAAGCCTTTTTCTCGTGTGAACCAGCATCTGGTTGAGCCTTCGGATCAATCTTATATTGAGCAAAGCCGGGCTCAAAGGTTTTCCAAATCTCACCTCGTCTGTCATACGAAATAGCTTGAGGATACTCGATATTTCTAGCATCAAAGTAAACTCTACGCTTGCTCAACGGAGCCCTTGGGAATCCAGTAGGCTCTCCTTCGAGAACGATCACTTCCGGAATAAGTTGCTTTTGTACATAATAGAAACTGTTTCCAGCTGGTCCGCCATGCACTGGATGCTCCCAGTTAGGCATATCTGGTCTCCAGTTATGGTGCATAGCACCAAGATATGGTCCTCTATGAACAATTTTCCAATTACCCCAAGTCAACATAGGATCACCCGCAGCCCAGGCATCCGAGAGGAATAAGTTGATACCCGCCACCAAAGGCTCGAATCGTTGGTTGGTTGGGAATCGTCTTACTCTCTTGAAAGCTGGTAGGTAACCGTATAGCTCTGGGAATCGAGCTTGGTCATACCACCACTCATTCATGAAAGCAGTGCCTTTGATATCGTTAGGGGAAGTGAACCATACTGATTGATGTCTCAGCATATCCTCTTTTCCTGGCAAGTAAGGTGCGCCTCCGGCTGAATCAGGGTGGCATAGTCCGATTGTTTGCTGCTGAGCCCAGACGAAGTCGTATTCGTACTGTACTTCGCCATCCGGCGCTAGAGCGTAAGTAGGTATAGCGAAAATATCTTGGTCATGTCGACCCCAAGACAATACTACATTGGCCTGCACTTCTTCGGGTGTTTGGGGATCAGGGAAGGGATGTCCTCCAATCCACGCTTTTCCATCCTTAGTGTAGACATTGCCATCAGGACCGAAAGCAGCTTGCCCCCAGTTCTTCATTGTCGCGTCTAAATAATACGGAGGAAATTGTTGTTCAATATCGGTCTGTGTGGGGCCGATCCAAAATTTCCTATTGTCTTGAGTAATTTCTTGATAGAGAGCCGGGTCAATTAAATCTTGCACGAGCTCGACGTTACTGGCGTCGATTACGTCCCCTTCTTTAACTTTCCCTTTTGTGTAGGCCTCTATATTTGTAAGTTCTTCAGGATAAGCCTTATGGCTACCTTCACCTCCGGCCATCAAGGGGAACAGTGCTGCGAGAATTCCCGCTGAACCTGCGCCCTTCGCTGTCTTCTCCATGAAGAAGCGTCGACTGTAGTCAAAATCGTACTTTCTTATATGATGCATAACTTCCCTGCCTTTTCAAAAGTTTAAGGTCTGTTCTTATTCGACATTTCGACCTTTTAATTTTTAGGTTTGCTATCCTCAGGTCCGAAGAGTAGCTCGCCTAATCCGTATGATTACCACGCCTCTCGCCCCAAGTCCTAATGCATAAGGTACAATACCTTTCTCGTTTGTCCAAGCCCCATTTATAAGAACTTTTAATTTGTCTTTGTTGCACTGCAACTAAAAATAAGAGATCGCGGATTCCAATAAAGAACCAGTCTTAAGAAATTTCGGATATTTCTTGGATACTACTATATTTTTCAATGTTTTACGTAAAACTGTTTGCAGTCCGGTAAATCTATTTACTGAATCTGCCAACACTTCATTCAATTATTTGCTTTATTAGTATAGAAATTCTTTTGGTTTTTTTTGGATCAAAGCTTTCGCTCCGACCTTCCAAGTCCCCCTGTTGTGGTAAAGGGCCGCCACTGTGGGACACTCTAGCAACGGCATAAACAGTATCAAAGTCTTTTATCGAAACTCCTTGAAGCATAGAATTTTCCTCAGTTAGTTCAATTTGTGCTGGGAACATAGGCTTAGTAATTTTGATCACACTGATCGGTGGTTTTAAGCTTTCATTTTTGATCATAACGAAAAGGACTGAGTTGCCTTTAAATGAATTTTTTAATTTTGCCGAAAGACTTACTTCCACTGAGATTGTTCGCTCAGATACGATCGGATTTATCTCTGGATTTTGAGTAACCTGTACTATCATTTCTCTCAGGCGATTTCTCAGTGGTGATTCGTTTGGCAGTAAGGCTTCGGCTTTACGCCAATACTCTAGGGCTTCGTTATTTTGACCGCGTTGTTCGTGGCCTATGCCTAGAAGTGTCATTGCCACTGGGTTACCTTTGTCTATCGACAATACTACGCTGAGTATGTCGAATATTTCTTCTGTAATTTTTCCTCCTGATACCATCGCCAGGGCATCTGCTAGTTGTACAAGTGCTGTGGGGTCAGTTGGTTTTAGAGAGACCAGACGCCGTGCACTTTGGACCGCGAGTTCAAATTTTCCTACCATCATGTAGACTCGTGAAACTTGTGCTAACAAAGATGGGTCATTTGGCTTTTCGGCAAGTAGCTGATTGATTTGTTTCAGATGGGCTTGAGGATCGAACTGCTCATCCTGTTTTGTGATTCCTGCGACTAAATCAACCGTCTTTGGATCGCCTAATCCGTAGTACATTGAAAAGGCAATCAACGGAACGGCCATTATTCCAAAATAAAAGAATAGCCTGCTGTTCTTTTTATATTCGCCGGGATGTTCCTCAGCTTTTTTTGACAAAAAAATGGTGAGCCCGATTGCTACTAAGCAAAATAGAAGTAAGCTGGTTATAAGCAAGTTCTTCCCTCGAGAATTTAAATGGTTTCTAGCTTGGCTGGTTTCTTTGTTTCAATATAACAATTATGACAATTGTGGCAACCAACATTAAGAGGAAAGGTCCAAACCACAAAAGTAACGTTGATGGCTGGAGGGGGGGGTTGTAAAGCACGAAGTCTCCATATCTCTCTACCATGAAAGCTTTTATTGCTTCATTGGATTCTCCTTGTAAAATCATGCGATAAGCCTCTTGCCTGAGATCATCCGCAAGACCCGCGCCAGAATCTGCGAGTGATTGATTTTGGCAAACAAGACATCGAATTTCTTCCATGAGGGAATCGAATCTCTCCTGTTTTTTTACATCTTCGAATATGAAAGGTTCATCCTGTGCGGGCGCAACTGTGACATAAAGAAGTAGTGCGCCTAAGAGTGTAAAAAAGCATTTCATTTTGTTTCCCCGCCGACTAATTTTTCAAAAATTTCATTTTGAAGTACGGTTTCGTTGAGAGGCCCTATATGCTTGTGGATAATTGTACCAAACTTGTCTATTAGAAACGTTTCAGGTACACCGTAAACGCCGAGGTCCATTCCAATTTTTCCATCCGCATCAAAGTAACTGAATTTGTAGGGGTTACCATAAGTTTGTAGCCACTTTAGCGAATTGCTTCTGCGATCTTTATAATTTAGACCAATGATAGGGATTCTATTTTTGCTGGCCATTTCAATTAATAGTGGATGCTCCACGCGACACGCAGCACACCAAGAGGCCCATACATTGAGCAGGTATGGCTCACCTTTGAGTTCATCTGAGCGTAAAATCACGCTTGGCTGAAGCAAAGAGGTAGAGCTGAAAGTCGGTATTGTCTTGCCAATGAGAGGGGAAGGAACAAGTTTAGGATCTAAGGATAGTCCTATAGCAAGAAAGATGAGCATTAAACCGAAAAGTGAAATCGGTAGGAGTGTTATTTTTTTCATTTTATCTGTTGGGCGGATGGATAAATGGGCCTAGCTAAGGTTTATCCTCTAGGAAAACGCGCCCCGAAGCGGGAGTCGAACAGAGCTGTTATTCCTCCTAGACCCATAATTAACGCACCGAGCCATAAGAATCTAACAAAAGGTTTTACGTTGATCCGTACACTCCAGGCGTTATTCTCTAGTTTTTCTCCAAGGGAAATGTATAAATCCTTGGATAGCAGTGGCGCTATTCCTGCCTCTGTCATTGTCATGCCCCTAACTCGGTAAAATCTTTTCTCTGCAGTTATCTCCGAGATTTGTCGGCCATTTTTCTCGACCAAAAAGGTGCCACTAGTTCCCTCATAATTAGGACCATTAATCGGATTTAGCGAAGCAAATGTAAACGTCATGTCAGACACTGCAACTTTGTCTCCTACTGTCATTTTTATATGTTTCGATTCATCATAAAGACTAACCATCGTGATGCCTATTACCATTACAGCAAATCCGAAATGCCCTAAGCATTGGCCCACAAATGCCAGAGAATGTCGTATCCCCAAACCAACACCTCGATTCTTAAAATGTGTAAAGGCCGCCTGACAGGTAGTAACAATGACCCAGATAGCTAGCGCCAGTCCTCCAATAGCGAGCAACTTGCTTTCTCCGTTTATCATGAACGCACCTACCGCGGTGAAAGCCAAGAGAGCTATTAATGGAAGGTAAAGGGTTGGTATAATTCGACTAATTTTGTCTCTTCTCCAGTTCGCGGTTTGACCAAATCCAATGAGCAACATAAGGGGTGCCATGATTGGCAGTACGACCGCATTAAAGTAGGGTGGGCCTACCGAAAGCTTGCCTAACCCTAATGCGTCTACTATCAGAGGATAAAGGGTGCCCAGTAAAACGGTGGCTGTAGCTACTACAAACACTACGCTGTTGGTAAGTAAAAGAGTTTCCCGAGATAACGGTTCGAACTGATTTTTGCCGCTGAAATGAGGTGCCCTAAAGGCAAATAAGGTCAGAGACCCTCCAACAACCACAGCTATGAAAATTAGGATAAAAACGCCCCTAGTTGGGTCGCTAGCAAACGCGTGCACTGACGTTAGTATACCAGAGCGAACTAGAAAAGTGCCTAATAGACTGAGGCCGAATGCTGATATTGCTAGTAATAAGCTCCAATTAGGAAAACTTTTTACTCGGTCTGTAACGGCTAAGGAATGGATCAGGGCGGTGCCTACAAGCCAGGGCATCAATGACGCATTCTCCACTGGGTCCCAAAACCACCATCCACCCCATCCAAGCTCGTAATAGGCCCACCAGCTACCCAAGGCTATTCCTAAAGTAAGGAACGCCCATGCAGCGAGAGTCCAAGGACGAGCCCATCTAGCCCAGTCATTTTGCTGTTTTGGCTCCATCAGAGATGCTACGGCAAGGCTAAATGCAATGGAGAAGCCTACATAGCCAACATACAACATCGGAGGGTGAATTATTAGTCCCGGGTCTTGTAGCAAGGGGTTGAGATCTCCGCCATCTAGCGCGGGAGGAAACTGTCTGATAAAAGGATTAGAAGTGGCCAAAGTAAACAGTAAAAATCCAAAACTAACAATCCCCAAAACCCCCAGAGCCTTGGAAACAAATAGAATGGGTAAACTCCTAGAGAAGAAAGAAAATAAAGCCGTCCATATACTTAAAATTAGCACCCATAAAAGCAAGGAACCTTCGTGGGCCCCCCAAACGGCAGATATCCTGTACCCAAGAGGTAGTGCGGAGTTCGAATTCGTAGCAACGTAGAGCACTGAAAAATCGTTGAAAATGAATGAAATGGTGAGAAGCAAAAACGAAATAGATACAAAAGCGAGTTGTCCGAAAACAGCGGCTTTCCCTAAAAGCAACCAATTTTTGTCCTGGAATCTGCTACCGACTAGACAAAAAAAGGCCTGAACAGCCGAAAAACCGAAAGCGAGCATAAGGGAGAAGTTACCTAATTCTGGTAGCATGATTTTATCCGAAACTTACCTTTTTTTGAGGGCATCCGCCACTTCGGGTGGCATGTAGTTCTCATCATGTTTGGCTAGAACCTCGGAGGCTACGAAAAGGCCAGATTCATTCAAGGCTCCCTTGGCTACAATTCCTTGGTTTTCTCTAAATAGGTCGGGCAGGATGCCCTCGTAGTATACTGTTTGCTCCTCCTTTAGATCGGTGAGAGTGAACCATACCCCCAGACCGGACGGTTGTCTCATTACGCTATTTTCTTTAACCAAACCTCCTATTCGGAATGGACGGTTGTCGGGAGCCTCCCCCATGCTAATTTCAGACGGGCTGTAGAAATACATCAGATTCTTCTCAAATGCAGTGAGTATTAAGCCCGCAGCAACACTGACTCCAGCCACTACCAAACAAATTGTGACTAAGGTTTTCTTACGTTTAGCTATCATCCCTTTCCCTTTTGATTTCGGTTTTTAACGACTCGCGAATGGATGCGAGAGCTCGAGACGCAGAATAGCCCGTCAAGAATAATACCAAGAAGGTGAGACCGAAGGAGGTCCATATAAACAGTGAATACTTTTCCATTATTTTTTACTTAGTGTTGTGACTATTGAACTATTTATTGCACAATTCTACGAATCCAATTGGCATTTCGGTCATATCGTAGAATTTCGTATTGAATTCGGTAGGATAAGACTAATAAAAAATAGGATATGAAGCCCGTGGCCATTATAATAAGCGGAATAAGCATTGAAAGCTCTATAGACGGAGCATCGAACTTTGTCACGGTTGGTCCTTGATGTAACGTATTCCACCATTCTACTGAATAGTGGATTATAGGGATATTTATAGCACCTATTAAAGTCATTACGGCTCCTGCTCTTGAGCCGGTGCGAGGGTCGTCTATTGCGGAGACTAATCCAATAATACCTAGGTAAATGAACAAAAGGATTAATTCGGATGTTAGTCGTGCATCCCAAACCCACCACGTGCCCCACATGGGTTTACCCCAAATAGATCCGGTTAAGAGGGCTAGAAATGTGAAAACCATGCCAATTGGTGCAGCCGCTCGCAAACCCACCTCAGCCACCTTGATTTTCCAAACTAAAGCAATAACTGCTGCTAGGGCCATATAAAGGTAAACAAATAGCGACATCCATGCGCTGGGAACATGCACGTAAATAATTCTAAAAGCGTCTCCCTGCTGGTAGTCGGGTGGGGCCCAAAAAAGACCCAGAAAAGTACCTGCAGAGACAAGAATAATTGTTGTTAGTAAAAGCCAGGTTCTCGCCTTTTGACAGAAAAAGTAGGCGAATTCGAGGGAGAGAAAACTGCTAATTAACCGGAAAATCATTGATTTCTGATCCTAATAGCCAAGGCAGTCGCGGTAGGGGATAGGCTCAAGGCAAGTACGAAGAATCCGGAGAGAAAAAAAAGCTCTGGTGTGGGGTTCAATCCGATTGCGATGTTGGCCGTGGCACTAGCGCCAAAAATGACGGGTGGTAGCAAAAGGGGAAGTAGTAAAATGATTAAAAGTAATGAGCCTCCCCTCAAGCCTGCGGTGAGAGCACTTATAGGAGTACCTAATAGGCTAATTGTCGCAGTCACTAGAGTTAGGCTAATGAATAAAACAAAAGCTTCATTCGATTCAAGTCCCAAAACGAACCCTACAGGTATAGAAGCAAAAATTATAGAAATACCAGAAGACAGCCAGTAAGATACTGCTCTGGCTAAACAGTAAACGGGTAGGTTAAAACCTGAAAGAATAGTCATTTCAATAGTGCCATCTGCATAGTCCCTCATGAAAATATTCTCCAAGGACAAGCATAGTGCTAGAACTGCCGAAACCCAAACCGCCGCCGAGATAACTCCATTTTCTTCGAATTTTTCGGTTCCAAGTGCAATTGGGAATATGACAATGCAAATTAAAAAAAATAGTGTCGGATACAACACTTCGCTAATATTCCGACTTTTTTTTCTCAGTTCTGAGGCTATTATAAGTAAAAATGTGAGCATAATTTTGCTTAAATCACGATGGAGTGACGTGGACATGTTGTGTTGAAGGACTGGTGGCTCGTTAGCACTACTGCCCCCCCGTTGAGAATATGATTGTCTATTCGGTTTTCTAAGATTCCTTGAGTTTTAGCGTCGAGAGTGTTGAAAGGTTCGTCAAGCACCCATAGAGGACACTTAAACATTAGCATTCTTGCCATCACCATTTTTTGCTTTTCCCCTGCGGAAAGAGACCTAATCGGTTTAGAGGCAATATTTTGTGCCTCGCACATAGAGATAGCTTCCGGTAAATCCATAGCTAGCTTTCTTGCTCCTGACATAGTCTTGTACAAATCTAGGTTTTCATATCCCGTCAATTCCGGGGATAGTCCAGGCGAATGACCTAGATAATTTATCACTTTATAATAAGATTCTAGTGAAAGGATGGACTTGTCCTCCCATTTCACAGATCCTTCGAACAACGGCATTAGACCAGATATTGTTCTTAGAATCGAGGTTTTGCCGCTTCCATTTTTACCAACAATTTGAATCAAATCGCCCGGCGCGGCTACAAGGTTAAAATTTCTAACAACTATCTTGTGTCCTCGCTCAATAGTAAGGTTCGAAACTTTTAGTGTTCTGCTTCCCTCGACCATGTACTTCGCTACAGTAGGCTTCCTTAGATTTTCGGGGGGCTACCGAATCAGTCTAGTCTAAATTTTCCTCCCGGGGCTCCTCCTGGAGGCATGGCGCCACCGCCCTGACCGGGAACAACGATTCTAGATGCTTCTTCTCTAGCCATTTCCTTCGCCCGATCGTTAAGTTTTTCCACAGCCTCTTTGAGACCGTCAGGAAAAAGTTCAAACGCGGCCTCTAGAGTGCTAGCCTCTAATGGAAATTGTACGGGTATTGGTCCCATTTGGGTCATCAAGGTTGTATCACCAATATAGATAGTTTCCCTAGTTGTGTCTTCCGAACCATCCTTGTTTATTGGAGTCAACCTTCTGATGGAGGCAGCTTTTCTGTCCGTGATGGATTCTTCTTTATAAAGTTCGTCCACATTTATTGATAGTGATTCGAGTCCTTCAAGCTGTTTTTCCACTTTTCTTATTCCTCAATAGTAATTCTAATCTTTCAGAGAATGGAATAGTATCAGATTAGATGCGGTAGCAACCATTAATCAAAAATAAAATTTAGGCCTCTTTTAACTGTTAGCGTGTACAATAAGGGCAAGACTAAAAAGAAGGTGAGAAGCTATCGATGAAGGTTCTAGTAACGGGCGCGGCTGGTTTTATCGGATTTCACGTAGTTCAGAAAATGTTGGCGACCGAGCACTCAGTAGTAGGGATAGACAATTTAAACTCATACTACGATGTGGCGCTTAAAAGGGCGCGATTGACTCAAATTGGAGCGGAACCTAAATTTGATTTCAGGAAAATGGACTTGTCGGATAGATTTCTAGTTCGGGAACTATTTAGTTCGATTAAACCTGACAGGGTAATCCACTTAGCGGCTCAAGCTGGTGTGAGGTACTCGTTGGAAAATCCCCAGGCGTATATTGATTCGAATATACAAGGTTTTTTGAATATTTTAGAAGGTTGTAGACACAATGATGTTGGTCATTTGGTTTATGCGTCCTCTAGTTCGGTTTATGGAGGAAACCACAAGATGCCCTTTTCTGTGAATGATCCAGTTGATCATCCTTTGGCGTTGTATGGTGCTACCAAGAGGGCTAACGAACTAATGGCGCACAGTTATAGTCACCTTTATAGTTTACCAACTACTGGATTGAGATTTTTTACTGTCTATGGTCCGTGGGGACGCCCTGATATGGCACTTTTCCTATTTACCAGAAAAATTTTAGCTGGAGAAGCCATCGACGTTTTTAATGAAGGTAATCACAAGAGAGATTTTACTTACATAGATGATATTGCAACCGGTGTGATAAAAATTTCGGATGTAACACCTAAGAGAAGAACGACTGGAAAATTCCAGCCTCATGGCCCAGGCGGGTCTGAGGCTCCTTATCGACTTTATAATATGGGTAACAGCTCTCCAGTGGATTTGATGGATATGATCTCAATACTGGAGGAAAAATTGGGAATGAAGGCAAAGAAAAATTTCCTTCCTATGCAACCAGGAGATGTTGTTGAGACCTATGCGGACGTCAAAGAATTGAAGATGGATACTGGATATGAGCCCGGTACGAAGTTGGAAACTGGCGTGTCCAACTTCGTAGATTGGTACAAGTCTTATTACAGGATTTCATAAAGGAAGAGTTAAGTTGAGTATAACAAGAAAAATAGCGGTTATCGGATTAGGTTATGTTGGGTTTCCGGTCGCGGTTTCCTTCTCCAGGTTAGGAAGGGTCATATGTTTTGACGTAGACGAAAAAAGGGTAGCTGAATTGAAAAGGGGCTATGACCGGACAAACGAAGTATCTTTTGACGATGTTTTAATTGATAACTTGTATTTCACGGCTGAACTTGAAGAGCTAAGGGAGGCGGATTTTTTTATCGTAGCAGTGCCAACTCCAATAGATGCTGCCAAGCAGCCAGACTTGCGGGCTCTTTTGTCGGTTTCATCCGATCTTGCTAAAGTATTGAAAGCCGGTGATTTCGTGGTGTTCGAGTCAACCGTTTACCCAGGGGTTACTGAAGATGAATGTGTACCTGTTTTAGAGGCCGGATCCGGCTTGATTGCAGGCCAACATTTTCATGTTGGTTATTCTCCCGAGAGAATAAACCCTGGAGACCAAGAGCATCGTTTCGAAAGTATAACCAAGGTAGTGTCAGCCCAAACTGATTGGGCTTTAGATGTGGTAGCTAAGACTTATGCTTCAGTTGTAAAAGCTGGTGTTTTCAAAGCAACTTCGATAAAGGTTGCTGAGGCTGCTAAGGTAATAGAGAACACTCAAAGAGATGTCAATGTTGCCTTAATGAATGAATTGGCAAAAATTTTCGATCTCATGGAAATAGATACCAAAGAGGTCCTTGAGGCCGCAAAAACAAAGTGGAATTTTCTGCCGTTTGAACCCGGTTTGGTAGGGGGACATTGCATTGGGGTTGATCCTTATTATCTTACTTACAAGGCGCAACAGCTAGGTTACGATCCGCGGGTTATCTTATCGGGAAGAAACTTAAATGACGGCATGGGCAATTTTATTGCTGAACGCGTAGCACTGGGTTTGGTGGAAGCTGGCGAGGAAGTAAAGGGAGCGAAGGTGACACTCTTAGGTTTAACCTTCAAAGAAAATGTTCCGGATCTAAGGAACTCGTTAGTGTTTGATATCATA
>MDTG01256396.1_pt1 | contig 10910 bp, 10 predicted proteins | sample 811421 | NCBI WGS metagenome assembly MDTG01 (sample SAMN05326645, study PRJNA326480) | marine metagenome | isolation source: seawater | place: Pacific Ocean: South East | collected 2011 | reverse complement strand
TCTCTCCACATATTGTTTTCGATGCACCAAAGGGCATAAGAATTAATTTCCTCAATTTTGCTATCTTTTTTGGCACTAAGGTTAGAGTGATCTGTTTTGGTAGAAGCTGTTTCTTGTTTTATTACTTTTTGTTGGGGGGGGATTTCTTTCCTCTGTGTTTCAATCTGAGTGACAAAAGGAACCTTTGGGCGTCGAACTAATTCCATACATCCCATTAACGTTACATGAGAAATAAAAAGAATTGCTGTTAATAGTTTCACTAAGTTTTGCCTACTTAATTATCGTTTGCTATCGATAGAGGATTATGAATAAAGTAATATAAATATTTAGCTAGTAAAACCCATATTAATTCGGTCAGTGACATGTCAAAAAAAGGAAAATTTATTCTCGATGATAGCGTAATTTTTCCCAAAGTAAAATCGAAAACAATGGAACATATTCGCACCATAAAACCCATTGTTGTTCTTCCCATACGCCACTAGATTTATAGTTAATGAGGACTTCATAGGAAAGGAACACGAGGCATGAAAATAATATCCAAGAGATTTTAGGAAATAGGCAGAAAAAAGGTACTGTCCAAAGTAGATACCAAGGATGTAGAGTTGGTGACAAAATCATAAAAGCAGTTAGTGTTGAAAAAGCAATTCTTATTAGGTCGGCTTCCCTGTTAATTTTATAAATTATAGTTGCAGCTAAAAGCGAGATACAAATCGTGCGCGCATATTGATTGCCATTTAATTGGAAGAGATCCAGGATTGTGGAAAGGAATCCATGAATCAGATCGTTGAAGTGCCAAGTTTTAGCATAGATGAATAATCCCGTAAACGCTTGAACTCCTGCTGTAGAGTAGGGAGCCGAAAATATGACAACAATGATGATAAAAATTAGAATAAAAAATGAGATCCTATATTTGTTCTGATTTTTACGAATGAGATCTACAATCGCCGACGGTAGCAATAGAATTGGCAAGATTTTACTCAAAAACCCTAAGGCCAAAATTATCGGAGAAATTAAGAAGCGGTTTTTATTCATACAGAATAAGAATAACATCATAAAAAAAATACCAAGTATATCTATATGACCGTTCCCTGATATTTCTATCAATGGCAAAGGGTGCCATGCGTAGAAAATAACACGCTTGCTGTCCATTTTTCGATCGATAAGTAGACGTATAAGCAGTAGGCAAAGTAATCCTTCAACAAAAATCAAAAAGGTTTTGAAGATGCCTATGCTTTTTCCAATAAAAGCACAAAACAAGAAGAATATTTGTGAAAAAGGTGGGTAAATAGTTTGAATGTCTCGGTGGTTCAAAAGGGGGAAAATTTCGTTCCTTATCTCAAATAATTCTTTGTCATTTGGAGGTAGTATATAGGGATTTATTCCAGATAGTTGAACGTGTCCGTCCCATAGGTAACGGTAGATGTCGTCCGATAGAGATGGAGAGGTAAACCACATTGTTATTCGAAATACTAATGCAAATAAAAGTATTGTTTTTGTAGAGAAAAATGATCCTCGCATAACTGCTTTTGCCGATAGTGTATATGCAAGAAAAGCTACAATCAATCCAGCCCAGAATTGAGGTATGTTAGTGCTCAAGTTGCCGATAGAAAGCAAGTAAATTAAGGCACCTTGAAGCGCGATTGTATAAATGAAGGGGTAAATCATTTCATATACCTATGATACGCTTTCCACCTGCATAGCGTTTAGTGAAATACGGATTAGACATGGGTGTGATGGTTACCCCACGACTAGAACTTGCGTGAGCAAATTCATCATTACCTAAAAATATTCCAACATGTGAGATACCATCTCCCGAATAGGTGTTTTTGAAAAAAACTAAGTCGCCAGGATTAAGGTCTACTCCTTTCGGAACGATGTTACCAATTTTATACATTTGCTTGGAAGTGCGTGGCAATTCAATGCCGTAAGTTTCGCGAAACGTAGCTCGAACAAATGCTGAACAATCCATTCCCTCACGCGTGACGCCACCCCATTTGTATGGAACTCCGATATAGCTTTTAACCACCTTTTGTAATCGTTTTGATCCGTTTCGAGCTCGATTCTGTAACTCTTCCACGACTGAAGTCGAACTTGAATTCAGGTAACGAGGTTGTGGCCGTATTTTTAGACAACCGGAAAGAATTGGATGGAGAAGTAATGTTAAGATTGCAGCAATTAATTGTGGATGTGACGCGATTTTTTTAATCATAAGAAAAGAAACCTTGGCCGCTTTTGCGGCCAAGGTTTCCACGAGTCACTTTTTTTCGAAGTAATTCACTAGGTTTGTATACGGGATTTGATAGATCTTTTTCGAGAGCTTCTAATATATCAAGGGTGACATCAAGCCCGACAAAATCTGCTAAAGATAAGGGCCCGATTGGATGCCTCGCGCCCAACACCATTGCGCGATCTATATCTTCAGCTTTTGCTACACCTTGTTCTAAGGCACGAATAGCTTCATTTATCATTGTAAACAATATTCTGTTTACAACAAACCCTGGACTATTTTTAACATTTATAAATATTTTTCCCAATCTCTCTGAAAATAATCGAACAACTTCGAATGTTTTGTCGCTTGTTTGTGTTCCACGGGTGATTTCCACTAATGGCATAATCGTTGGAGGATTAAAAAAATGCAAGCCGATAATCTTAGATGATCGACTTGTATCTGATGATATCATATCGATGTTCAGACTAGAAGTGTTACTACAAATAATTGCTTCTTTAGGGGCAAACCGATCTATTTGAGAAATTATTTCTTTTTTTATTTTGATTTTTTCTGATACTGCTTCGATAATAAGTTCGTTTTTGGAAGCCTCTTCAATATTATTACTAACGAATAGCATCTCATGGACAGACTTCTTGGTTTGTGTGGGGTTTTTTTGTTGTGACTTGAGTAAGCGTTTTTTGATTTCGGTAAGTGATGAGGCTAAAACATTTTTGTTTTTGTCAAACAAACATACCTGAAACGAATTTTCAATTAGCAACTGAGCTATTCCGCGACCCATAGTTCCAGCACCGATTATACTGACCTTACAGATATTCATAATAGATAATTCGTTCACTTTTATTTTTTTTATTATGCCATTATAACAGTCGCTAGGTATGCGGGCAAGTTGTTTTACTTGATTGCTATATGACTAAGGTTTAGCTTTGTGCCCACAATACAAAAAATAATTCAAATTTAGCCTTAAAATAATTGTGAAGTGAATAATCGGAGTGACTTATGACAAAAAAGATTTTAAGGAGCAATGATTGGTTTGGTCGTTCAGACCAAAGCGGATTTATTCATCGAAGTTGGATGAAGCGGGGCATACCTGATCACGAATTTGACGGTCGTCCGGTCATCGGCATATGTAATACCTGGTCTGAGTTAACACCGTGTAATGCCCATTTTCGTGAAATTGCAGATTCTGTCCGTATTGGAGTTTATGAAGCAGGTGGATTCCCGGTTGAATTTCCAGTTACGTCTCTCGGTGAACCCATCATGAGGCCGACAACTATGTTGTTTCGCAACTTGGCGAGTATGGACGTGGAAGAGTCCCTTAGGGCAAATCCACTTGATGGAGTCGTACTTTTGACGGGTTGTGATAAGACGACGCCAGCGACGTTGATGGGTGCTGCGAGCGTGGGGCTTCCGACGATTATCGTACCAGGTGGTCCTATGTTGAATGGCAAATACAGAGGAGCCGACATTGGATCGGGAACTGATGTATGGAAATTTACTGATGAGTTTCGTGCCGGTGAGATGAGTGAAGAGGAATATCGTGCAGCAGAGGGTGGTATGACTCGCAGTGCCGGCCATTGTATGACTATGGGGACTGCATCAACAATGGCATCTATGGCAGAGTCTTTAGGTCTTACGCTACCAGGAGCTGCGGCAATTCCAGCCCCAGATTCTCGGAGAAAGGTCTTGGCTCATATGTCAGGGTGTCGAATTGTCGAGATGGTGCGAGAAGAGCTTGATTTAGATAGAATTTTGACTCTTGAAGCTTTTCATAATTCTATCAAAATTAATGCAGCAATAGGAGGATCTACGAATTTTATTGTCCATTTGTTAGCTATCGCCGGCCGAGTAGGAGTTGAATTGAATCTTAATGATTTTGACGAGTTGGCCGCAGAATTACCGCTTCTGGTCAATTTGATGCCGTCCGGTAAATACCTAATGGAAGATTTTTACTATGCAGGTGGCTTGCCTGCCGTTATTCGGGAGATGAAACCTCATTTGCATAATGATTCGTTAACTGTTAATGGTCATACGATAGGGGACAATAATGCTGATGCTCCTTGTTATAACCGTGATGTGATTTATGCGCTAGAAAAACCTCTTATCGAAAATGCAGGAATCATTGTTCTGCGTGGTAATTTGTGTCCAGATGGTGCAATAATCAAACCGTCAGCAGCATCGCCTGAATTAATGAAGCATACAGGAAAGGCAGTTGTCTTTGAGACTATTGAGGATTATCATGCTCGTATTGACGATCCTGACTTAGAGATTGATGAAAATTCGATAATGGTTTTAAAAAATGTTGGGCCTGTGGGATATCCTGGTATGGCAGAGGTAGGGAATATGGGATTACCGAAAAAAATTTTAGAACTCGGCGTTCGAGATATGGTTAGAATTTCGGACGGTCGTATGAGTGGCACGGCTTTCGGCACTGTTATTTTACATGTCGCACCTGAAGCCGCTGTTGGTGGGTGCTTGGCTTTAGTTAAAGAAGGCGATTTAATTGTCTTAGATGTGCCGAGTAGGAGTTTGCATTTGGATGTTAGTGAAGAAGAGTTGGCTGAAAGATCAGCCGCTTGGCAGGCGCCCGACCCACATGACCATCGTGGATATGTTAGTTTATATAGTCGTCATGTATTGCAGGCGGACCGTGGCGTAGATTTTGATTTTTTGGTAGGAAAATCTGGATCTGTAGTAAAACGCGAAGCACATTAAAGGGACTAATATTACAATGAAAATATTAAAAATAGAGCAGTTCTTCCCTCGGAATCGTATGCGTTTGGTAAAGATCACTACCGATAGTGGCCTCGAAGGTTGGGGAGAAACAACCTTAGAAGGACGGCCAAAAAGTACTAGTTCGGCAGTGGATGAAATGGCGGAATATCTAGTTGGTAAAGACCCGCTCCTGATAGAGCATCACTGGCAGCATATATACCGGTCCTCTTTTTTTAGAGGAGGTAGTGTGGTTATGTCGGCTCTTTCGGGTCTTGATCAGGCCCTATGGGATATTGCAGGTAAGCATTATGGTGTTCCCGTTTATAAGCTTTTAGGAGGAGGTGCTGTTCGCGAAAGAGTAAGGGTTTATGCTCATTGGGGAATTAATGGTGAAACCGATGAGCATCTACAGAGCGCTCGAGATCGGTTGAATGAATTGACAAAATATGGTTATACCGCTTTCAAAACTGGACCTGGAGGAAAATGGAGAGCTCACGAGCCGCCGTCAGTTATAGATGCTTTTATTAAAAGAGCATACCTCATGCGTGAATGGGTTGGAGATACGATCGAATTATGTTTCGATTTTCATGGAAAGATGACGCCTGGATTAGCAGTCGAGGTATGTCGTGAATTAAGGGGTATGCGACCCATGTTTGTAGAAGAGCCAGTGCCTCAGGAAAATATTGATGCTTTAAAATTAGTATCTGAAAAAACTACTTTCCCGATCGCTACTGGTGAAAGATTGCTGTCACGTTGGGAGTTTAGAGATTTATTAGAAAAAGGTGTAGTGTCCTATATCCAGCCCGATGGATCACATGCAGGAGGCATAAGCGAACTCAAGCGAATAGCAAATATGGCGGAGACATATTATGTGCATATTATGCCGCATTGTGCTATTGGACCGGTTGCACTCGCGGCTTGTATGCATGTCGATATGGTTGTTCCAAATTTTCTGATTCAAGAGCAGATAGGTCCTACGCATATGTTTGACGTACTTAGCTCTGCATGGGAAGTTCGTGATGGACATATCGAACTGCCTGATCGTCCTGGTTTGGGATTTGAAATAGATGAGAAGGCTATTTCAGAGCAAGTTAAATATGTAGAGGAGTTGGGAGGAGAATATTTTTACGAAAACGATGGAAGTGTGGCAGACTGGTAATCTAAAAAATATTGTTAAGTATGAATATTATAAAATTTATAAAAAACTGTAGGTTGTTTTATTAATCACCACGTCCTTTTTGATTTGGGTAATACACTTATAAACTTTTGCAGTTAAATAATGACTCGTAAATTGTAAATGCTGAAGGACTGTTTCTTATTGTAGATTTAATTCAGAGGTTAAGGGGTGCAGTTTTAGCTCACGCGCTCGGGGATGCGCTTGGGGCTCCTTTTGAGTTTGTTACTATTGACCGGTATTCTCAACTTGCGAAATTACCTTGGATCGATAGCTTAACAAACTTCAAAGGCTCTATAGGCCCCCATGCGATTTGGAAATCTCCAGCACCACATGGCACAGGCACTGACGACACGCGTTATAGTTGGAACTTTATAGACCTTGCGTGCTCTATTAAGCGTCCGCCATCAGCTAAAGATCTTGCCGAGCGCCTTTTGTGTTGCTGGGAACATCCCAAGCGAATTTTTCCTCAGTACCCGGATTTGACTCGACAGCAATTTTCGATCTGGGAAGGTGTTAGTCATGGGTTTTTGGGTAAAATGTCTCCAAGCTTTCCTGGTATAGCTCCAACAATTTTAGCTTCTCGTAGTATTGGACTTAATTATCCCACTATTGCGGGTATGCTTGTCTTGCCGTTTATGGGTTTTTTTTATCCTGGAAATCCTGAAGAAGCTTATGTGAGGGCTTATGAAACGGCATTCTTTGATATTGGTTACGCTCGAGAAGCGACTGCTTTATTGTCTGCTGCTCAAAGCTTAGCGGTGATTGGATGCGAGCCAGATTTTGTTATTGAGGAGATTTTGAACTTAGATCCGCTTTCCTTAGGTGGATCATTCGGGAAACCTTACGTGATAGCCTCTCTTCCCAACTTCCTTTTGGACGCTAAATCACTAACTGGAGTTGATCTAGCCAAATATCTATCAAAAAGATTGTCTCATTATAATGTGTTTGACCCTTTTCGCGCTATTGTTATAGCATTATTAGTCTCTCGTGTTCATTCCGATGATCCTTGGTTGGCCTTACAAGTTGCAGTCAATCAATGGGACTTAGGTCAAAACGGGTCTCCAAGTCGTTTTGCAGACGTAGACTGTTACGCAAGTATAACTGGATCTTTATTAGGTGCTTTTTGTGGCAGTGGCTCTTTACCGATCCAGCAAGTAGAGGAAGTCCTAAAAAGTAATCGACAAGTATACAATATTGATATAGAGATTACCGTAAAACGTTTTATTGATTTGGTACTACAATTCTCTTCAGATTAATTAATCGTTGTTGTTTTAAGTAGAATTTTTCGTTGCCGATGAAAAATAATAATTTTAAAATTTCAGTTTAAAGAGGTTAAATAAAAATGCGCTGGATATTTATATTCTACTGGCGAGAGAATTTGAGATTGCTGAGTTATTTAGAGATACTTTTTAACCAAAAAAACACAGATGAGTTGTTCGTGTGAGCGCATTTAAATGTAAAATTTTTGTTTGGCTAAGATCTACCGCGTCCACCAGTCGTATTACCGCGAGTTTGGCCTGTGGCAGCCATTCGGAGAGCTTTTTGTTGTCGGCGTATACTTTTTTGTTTGTCTATCTTTTTCTGTACAGAAGGTTTCGTGTAAAAGCGTCTCTTTTTTAAATCTCGAAGTAATCCAGCGCGACGCGTTTTGGAAGTGAATCTTCGTAATGCTTTTTCAAACGGCTCGTCTGTTCTGACTTCTACGCTAAAGTTGCTCATTAAAACTCCCGTACGTGAACGATCATCTAACTTGTTATGATATGTTTTATTGTGCAAAAGTATATAATATGGAACCGTCATTATTTAGTCAATAGAATTAAATTGGCTTTATGATAGGCTTGAAATTTTTGGTTAAAATAATTTGTTTTTGATCGTGTTCTTTTATTGTATATTCGGCGCGCAATGTAAACACAGGAGATAAAGATGCAGGCTGCATTAGCTCAAGCCAATTTGGTTAAGCACATAAAAGAGAATAGTTATCCCGGTAGGGGAATCATAGTGGGACGTGATGTCGAGGGTAACTGGATTCAAGTTTATTGGATTATGGGACGAAGTGAGAATAGTCGGAATAGAATTTTCTTGGAAGAAGAAACTATTCTTCGAACCGAAGCTGCTGATCCTGCAAAAATTGATGATCCGTCTTTGATCATTTATAATGCGATGAGAATATGGGATAAATCGTTTCTAGTTGGAAATGGGTTACAAACAGACGCTTTATGGGCGGGCTTTGAAAAGGGAGAGAGTTTTTATGACGTATTGCAAAGTTGGGAATATGAACCAGATGATCCCAATTTTACTCCGAGGATTTCAGCTTGCATTGATCTAAATAAGGAAGAAGGTTCCCTTTGGCTCTCTATCTTAAAAAAAGACTCATTCCGGAAAGGTGGATCGGAACGGCTTTTTTTTACGTATGACTTTGTTGAACCTGGGTTCGGATATGCCTTGACAACCTATGAAAACGATGGAAATCCGTTACCTTCATTCCAGGGGACCCCCTATCTTGTTCCGATATCGTTTTCTGATATCGCTGATATCGCGGATTTATACTGGAATTGTTTGGACAAAAATAATAAAATTTCTATCGCGGTTCGAAGTATTTGTATGAATGATCACAAATATAACACGCACGTAATAAATCGATTTACATCAGCAATGTAATCAAGTGAGGTGATATCTTTTAAAATGGATTGTTATTTTGAATGTAAAAAATGAAAGTAATGAGACAAACCTCTCTTTGTTAGAGAGGTTAATAGGAGCTCCGATGCGTGTAAGTTTTTCTGCTGTATCCAATTCCATTTTGGCTATTGAATGTGTAGATGAAATGTCTAGTTTAATCGCGCGAATCACACATCGTAAAGGTCAAATAGTTGAGGCTGATCAAATTTTCAACTGGCGCAATATTAGCGATACTGAAGAGATGCAAATAACGGCTGACGTTAGTGGGGATCAGACGACGCTAGAGATCAGCGCTAACTACAGCACAATGGCCTTTTTTATTTTTTTTGCTGTTATGTTTTCGGGAATGTTTTTAACCGCAGCTATTGGAGGTTTTGCCTTTCAGCCTAAAACGAGTTTCGGACTTGGAACCATTGCACTCAGCGGAGTTGTTATTTCCTATTTAATTTCCAGAATGGTCTGGGGAGGTTTTGCCCAAAAACGTATCAGCGAATTGAAAATGTTACTCGAATATTTGTGTGATTTTATTGAAAAAACTGATGCTCAGGAACATCGATAAGCCAATAAACTTGATCCAAAAAGAGCGATAGCAACTATTTGATGTAGAGATGCTATACTGATTGCTACGCTGCTCATCACAGTAAAGATGCCTAAAAAAATTTGAATGAGACATAAGCCGAAGATAGCAATGGTGGCATACCGCAATAGTCTGGATGTTTCTCTTCTACCCAACCAGTATATCAAAGCGCTGATTCCTAGTATGAAAAATCCGAACCAGCGATGTTGAAAATGCACTGTGGTAGGATTATCAAGCAAATTAATTACAGTTGGCTGTAGGCTCAAAAGACCGTTTGGAATTAATTCCTGGAACATAAGTGGAAAAGTATTCGATACGTAGCCGGCTTTTAATCCTGCGACTAGTCCTCCTGCGGCAATTTGTAAAGTCAGAGTTATCAATAACAGTTTACTCATTTTTCTAATACGGCTGCTGATGAGTATACGCGGCGGCAAGAGATGAGTAAATGCAGACCAGAGACAAGCTGTTAGTAAAGCGAGGGCTCCCAATAGGTGCAAAGTTAAACGAATGTGGCTGACACTCGGGCGATCTTCTAATCCACTTTTAACCATGAGCCAACCGATTACTCCTTGTAAGACAAATAACAAGCCGATTCCTGAATAACGCCAAATTTCTTTACGAGGTATACAGCGCTTATACAAGAACAAAATTAAAGGAACCAAGTAGATCAAACCGAGGATACGTCCAAAAAATCGATGCCAAAATTCCATATGATAGATAAATTTAAAATCACTTAAACTCATGCCAAAATTTATTTTCGTGTATTCTGGAGATTGCTTATACAGAGCAAATTCTGATTGCCAGTGATTTTCACTCAAAGGTGGAATTATACCCGTAATAACATTCCATTCGACTATAGACAGGCCAGAACGAGTCAGCCTAACCAAGCCTCCAAAGGCTATCATTAGAAAGATCAGGATACTTATCGTCAAAAGCCAGTAGCCTATTGTCTTGTTTGAGAGTGTTTCGTGCACGTTAAACTCATTATGTTTTTGGGGAATGATCTTATTTAATCTTGGCCTAATCAACGTCTTTGCTTATTTATCGCATGATAATGCCATGCTGTATTTTGATGACGGATGCATGGCAACGACTGATATACACATACATTATCATCATGGAAGAAAATACATAACTGAGGTTATAAGGCAATATTAATACGTCGGATCTATATATGGCCTATTCAAATCTTATAGGTGCAGGGAGTGCGAGTGATAATTCCCTTCAACCTATCATCAACGATCAGTTGTTCGAAGTGGAGAACATGATTCCACAGCATAAGCAAGTCTATTTATAGTTGTAGGTGGACGGTAGTTTACAGGGTTAATAGAAACGGTAAGATGCCTCAGACCTTTTACGTAGAAGTCGAACTTGAGGGTAAGACACGTTGGATTTTAGTGGCTTCTACTACCTTAATATCGACCACCTGTGTTAAATGTCGACAGTAGTTTGCGAGGCTGCTTATTGCTGACATCTACTGATTTTGCTCTATAAGCCTTTCCTGTCATATCAAAAAATAGGCGTATGGTTTATGTCGA
>MDTG01085841.1_pt1 | contig 10910 bp, 11 predicted proteins | sample 811421 | NCBI WGS metagenome assembly MDTG01 (sample SAMN05326645, study PRJNA326480) | marine metagenome | isolation source: seawater | place: Pacific Ocean: South East | collected 2011 | reverse complement strand
TGTTGTAGCTCTTTTTCACTTATTTCAATAGAGCTAGTCAAAGAATTTTTTTTCTTCCAAAGTAGAAATAGCTGAAGATTTTTTTTGGTCTCGGTTTTTTCACGAAATATCTCAGCAATTTTAGCCTGTGACTCCAAGTTTTTGGATCGCTGTCTTAATTCATTAATTAAATCAGAAACACGATCCATACTCTCTCTCCCATCTGACAATCGGGACTCAGTTTCTTTTCTGCGTTGTCTGTATTTTGAAACACCAGATGCCTCCTCCAAAAAAACTCGTAGCTCTTCAGGTTTAGCATCAACGATTTTCCCGATCATACCCTGACCAATAATTGCATAAGACTTTGGACCCAAACCGGTTCCGAGAAAAAGATCAAGAATATCTTTTCTTCTTACATTGCGATCATTTATGAAGCAGTTAGACTGGCCATCGCTGGTTACAGTTCTCTTAACTGCTATCTCAGGAAACTCACCCCATGGCCCTGTAATCTTTCCGTCTGGATTGTCAAAAAAAAGCTCAACACTAGCTCTCCCAGCTTTGTGGCGTGTTGATGAACCACTAAAAATTACATCTTGTAAAGATTCACCGCGTAGTTCTGTGGCTCTTGACTCTCCCAAGACCCAACGCACTGCGTCTAATATATTTGATTTTCCACATCCGTTTGGGCCAACAATACCCGTTCTCCTTGCTGAAAAATTTATTTCTGTTTTTTCTACAAAAGATTTGAAGCCTGATAATTTTATTTTAGTTAATTGCAAGAGACTAATTACACACTTAATTTTGTTGGATTTTAAAAATATATTTAACGATATGCTAACATCGAATTACTAGATTTTTAGGTTAAAAAATAATCTAAACTAATTTTCATGTTTTAAACTTATTCAATGCTAATCTATAAATGCCTCTAAATCCAACATCAAACATTGAAACTTTTAATAATCCAAATATTGAAAGAGATTACATTATTAGATTCGAAACACACGAGTTTACCTGTCTTTGCCCACTTACCGATCAACCTGATTTTGCTCATATATTTATTAACTATATTCCTGATAAGTTAAATGTTGAGTTAAAGTCACTAAAGACTTTTTTATGGTCTTTCCGAGATAAAGGAGCCTTTCACGAAGCGGTAACAAACCAAATATTTGATGAACTGGTCAATAAACTTGACCCAAGAGCAATAAGAATTCGCGCCAAATGGTTTGTCAGAGGAGGAATTTATACAACTATAGAGGCAGAAAATATAAAAAAAACATGGAGTCCTTCGAACTCCAGAATTTTAGATAAAATTTAATCAAACTTAATGGGGCAGGACAGACTTTATGAACACCGAGATTAACTTAGAAGATTTAGAAAAAATGATAAATGCTGCCTGGGATAGCGCTGATGAATCAAGTGAATTCACAAATGCAGTAAGTTTAGTGATTTCTCATTTAGACGATGGTTTTTTAAGAGTAGCAAACAAATTAAATGGTGACTGGCAAGTTAATCAATGGGTTAAAAAAGCAGTTCTTTTAAGTTTTAAATACACAAAAAACAAAGTAATTTGTTCCGAGGAAATAAAATACTATGACAAAGTCCCTTTAAAGTTTTCAAATTATACTGATGAAAAATTCAAAAACTTAAAAATTCGCGTCGTACCTGGTGCTTCTGTTAGACATGGCAGTTACATAGCCGAGAATACAGTTCTTATGCCTTCTTTTGTTAATATTGGTGCTTTTGTTGACACTGGAACAATGGTTGATACTTGGGCAACTGTTGGATCTTGTGCGCAAATTGGAAAAAATGTACATCTTTCGGGTGGTGTTGGAATAGGTGGTGTTTTAGAGCCCCTTCAAGCAAATCCAACAATTATTGAAGATAATTGTTTTATTGGTGCTAGGTCTGAAATTGTAGAAGGAGTAATAGTTGAGAAAAACAGTGTTATTTCAATGGGGGTTTTTATTGGAAAATCAACAAAAATCTACAATAGAGTGACAGATGAAATCACCTATGGTCGAGTACCTGAAGGTAGTGTTGTGGTGGCAGGTAGTCTGCCATCATCGGTTGGGAATGTGAATTTAAATTGTGCAGTTATCGTCAAACAAGTCGATGAGCAAACAAGAAATAAAACTGCCATCAACGAGTTACTTCGTGAAGATTAACTTCTAAAAAATGAGCATTGATCTATATGGAATAAAATCTTGTAACAATGTAAGATTTGCAATTAAATGGCTCAAATCAAATAAAATAGACTTCAATTTTGTTGATCTTAAATTGACTAAGCTTCATGAAGATGAAATAACTAATTGGCTAAAAAAAGTTACGTGGAGTCAGCTTTTAAATAAAAACAGCTTAACTTGGAGAGCACTTAAAGAAGAAGAAAAAGTAAAAATAATAGACAACGAGTCTGCAAAAAAACTGATTATCAAGCACCCTTTAGTAATGAAAAGGCCAATAATTAAATTTGAAAAAGATATTTTGGTAGGCTTTTCTGAAAAAAAATTACATCACTTTGCAAAAAGTGAATCAAAACGTTATTGAATGCTTGATGGTTTTTTTCTTAAAATATTCAGTGGTAATGACAATACCTCAATACCCTCTTCCTTGAGTTCTTGTGACTCTTCAAGTGTAGCCGTCCCGTAAATTGATCTTATTTTTGATTCATTGCGGTGAATTTTTTTAGCCTCCTCAGCAAATCGATTTCCCACATTCTCAGAATCTTTTAAAATTTGTTTTGCTACCTCAACTAATTTTTTTTGAACTTCATAACTGATAGTATTATCATTGTTTGATAAATCTCTGGCTTTGTTAGATTGAATATGAGCTGCAGATGGAATTCTACTTATATTACCGTTTTCACAAATTGGACAAGAAAAAAGACCTTTCTTGTTTTGTGAAATGAAATCGTCTTCGGAACGGAACCAACCCTCGAAAGAATGTCCCTCTTGGCATTGCAAATTATAAACTTTCATATTGTAATCACTTAAAATGCAAAAAAATCAGATAAATATTGAAGATTATTATAACAGCGAAAATATCTCATACGAATTAATTGATGTGAGGTCTCCTTCGGAATATTTAATTGACCACATACCTGGCGCTATTAATTATCCTGCTTTAAATGATCTTGAAAGAGCTAATGTTGGAAAACTCTACAATGAAAACCCTTTTGAAGCCAAAAAGATGGGAGCTGCTCTAATATGTAAAAATATCGCTATTTTTCTAGAGAATGGTTGGAAAAATAAACCTAGATCGTGGCAACCTGTCATTTATTGTTGGCGTGGCGGTAACAGAAGTAGGTCTGTCAGTCATGTTCTTGAAAAAATTGGATGGAAAGTTTTAATACTTAATGGGGGATATAAAGCTTACAGGAAATATGTTTTAAATAGTATTTCTGAGTTTGTAAATTGCCTATCATTTTCTGTTGTGTGCGGACTGACAGGATCAGGGAAAACAAAATTTTTAAGTTATCTTGGCTCTAAAAATGAGCAAGTTTTAGACCTTGAAGATTTAGCTCGTCATAGAGGTTCATTACTTGGTGAAATCCCATCCATTAAACAACCATCTCAAAAAATGTTCGATAGCTTATTGCTTAATAAACTTAAAAGTTTTGAAACGGATAGGAAAATATTTGTTGAGTCAGAGAGTAAAAAAATTGGAAATATTCAACTACCAGAGTCCTTGATCAAACTTATGAGACAGTCTGACTGTTTATGGATTGAGACTTCAGATTTTGAAAGAGTAAAATTACTTCGAGAGGAATATATTCATCTAGCAAACGATACAAATGAATTAAAAAAAATTATTGAAAAACTTGTACAAATCAATAATTTAAATAAAAACTTATATATTAAAAATCTCAATGATCCAAAAGATTTAGATAAATTAGTTTTGGATTTGTTAATAAAACACTACGATCCAGCATATAAAAAATCAATGAATAATAATTTTGCTAAATTGTCAGAGGCCAGAGTCATCTACATGAAAGACGCAAAACCGATAAACTATTCAGAGGTGTTAGAGGAAGCCAAACGGTCAAAATGACGCTTTACAGTAATGTCAGATTGAGCTTGATTTAACCACCCTTTGTAAGAAACACGCGAATCGACGTTTTTTAGATTAGAGTAAATTGTTGGTAAAGTTTCAACAACAACCGATGAGGATGGAACAGGAATTTGTGAGGATTCTAAAAACACAACAATTGCGCCATTTCTTCCCAAATCAAGGACCTTTGTGTCGTTGACTAAAAATTTGTAATCAAATATCTCTTCTATCTTGCCAGCTAGAGCAGTTTCATATTTACCCAGGCTAGAAGATGAAGAATTATTTCTACTAATTCTCATAGGCTTGGAGAGTTGAGAAAAGAGTGCTTTTTTTGAATTTTCGTCACTAGAGTTGTATGAATTGAGCCAATCATCTGCAGCTTTATTAGCTGATACAGACATTTTTTTTAATTTTAATTCTGATTCAATCTGAGGCCTTACAACATCAAATTCAATGGGTTTTGATTCATAGCTTTTCACCAACCTGGCTGATATATGTAATTTGGGATTAATTTCCAATAAATCCATATTTTTGCCGTCCTGCATAACTTCAACATTTCTGAAGGCTTTTCTAAACTTTGGACTATTAATTGCGTCTAGTTCCTCATTGGTTAAGGATGGGTCTATTAATAGTTGATTAAGAGTTAGACCATTAGCTTTACGAATTTTCAAGTCAAAAGATGTTGATGTTGGATCCAAACTCTCACTTTCTTCGTATACAGAATTTGCAATTTCTTCCAATTGATCTGACTCGTTAACCAAAATAAACTCTATGTCATAACGGGCGGGTATTTGAAATATCTTTTTTTTTGGATCGTAAAAATTTTCAACTTCTTCATCGGAAACAACACTGCCTTTTTCATAACTTAAGGAGGAGAAAAACAATAACCTAATATTACGCTCCTCATTTTCTGCTTGAGCAATTTTTCTAGCTACAGATCTTGGAACAAAGGCAGTTTCAGATATGGCAGCCGGTATTGTTCGTAAAGCTATATCATTTCTCACGCTAGCTTCAAAAATATCTGATCTAGTTCCTCTTTTTTTAAGAAAATTCTGAGCTTTTGTTAAATCAAATTTCCCATCAGTTTGAAATTGAGGAATGGAACGTATTACTGATTTAACAGCAGTATTTGGAACATAAATTTTTAATTCCTGAGTTATAACTTGCAAAATTTCCTGATTGATCATTTCATCCAGCGTAACCTCTTTGGCAGATTGAGAATTAAACACTTCCTCTGGAATGTCTTGACCGATGTTTTGCTTGATATCATCAATTAATTCCTGATGGGCAACTTCCCACTGTCTCTGATATATATCTTTACCATTTACACTGGCGACAACTGTGCCAGTTCCGGGATTAATTCTGTCCCATGCACCAACAACTACAAAAGGGGGAATAACCAGTAATAGAAGCAAAATTAATAATAATTTTTTCTTCTCTCTTATTAACTCGAACATAGCAGCACACCACAAGAAAGCATTTAATTTAAAATTTGATAATCACTAAAATAAAACTTAAAACATGTCAGACATATTATGTGAACATTATATCTGTTTATTAATATTTAAGTTTAGATCTATTTAAAGTTAAACTCAACTGACCTAAAGCAACAGTTCATTTTGTAATACAAATTTATTTATTTTTTTATCAAAGACCATATCCTGTATTTTCAATGCTCTAATTAAATATAGGCCATCTAAAGACTTTACTCGACTTAACGCTACATATGCCATGCCATGAGAAAATGCACCACTACCAAAATCTATTACAGCCTTTTCAAAAGTTTGTCCTTGACATTTATGAATAGTTGCAGCCCAAGCTAACTTTATAGGAAATTGAGTAAAGGTTCCAACCACCTGTGGTTCATATTTGTCCTCAACAAAACTATAATCCCATTTTTCCCACAAGTTTTTTTCAACTTGATGAATTTTCTTGCCAATCTTTACAAAAACTACATCCTCATCTAATTTTTCAACAATGGCTAAGGATCCATTTACCCAACGACCATTACGATCATTTTTGATCATCATAACCTGCGCTCCAACTTTAAGTTGAAGGTTCATCTCAGTGGGCATATCACCTGTATTGATATTTCCAGTTATTGTTGCTGTGAATCTGAATTTTTTAGTGTTTAATTCATCAAGCCTTGAATTATTTATTAAAGTTGTTCTTAAATTTGTTGGCGCTAAAACTAGAAGTCCTGGAGTAATTTCATTAGTGTTTGTTATTACTCTTTGATTAAAGTAATTTACAAGTTTTTGATCTATTCTATTTCTTCGTACATCCTCAAGTGCTTCAATAAATTTTTTATCTTTCTGTCTGTAAACTTTTTTTAATTCGATATATGTTGGATTTATTTTTAAGTACGATTTTGAATTGAAAAAATAAGGGCCATCTGGATAGTAGTCAAACAAAACAGCTCTCTCTGAGGTGTTTATAATAGGCGGCATTTGAAAAACATCACCTGCAAAAAGCATTTGAACCCCTCCAAAAGGCATATCATTTTTTCTGTTAATTTTAAGACTTCGATCAATCGCATCAATTAAGTCAGCTCTGACCATCGACACTTCATCAAGAACGATCAAATCAAGTTTATTGATCCACAAATTATTTTTTAAAATCTTAAAATCTTTTTTTTTATTTGGAATTCTATGAGGAAGTTCAAAAAAAGAATGAATTGTTCTTCCTTTCCCTTTAAGAGCAGCTACCCCTGTAAAAGCAAGAATTTGTATTTTTTTGGAAGAATTTATTCTTAAGTATTCAATAAAAGTGGATTTGCCTGTGCCAGCTTTACCAGCTAATAGAATATGTGTATTTTTATTTTCAATTCTATCGAATAACTCTTTAATTTGATTATTTAAGTAAAACTTTTTAGGTAAATCCGTTTGACCACTAAATTTAGTACTATTTTGCATCACCACATAGTACTATTGCTGAATACTAAATACCAACAAAAAAATAGTCTTATTTTTGTTCAAATTTAATTGCAATCAATCGTATAAAGTATAGTCTGGTTTTAATTGTAAAAATTTAATTATTTATGTACACCTGAAGTTTAATAAAATTAAATTTATGGAGGCCTTATCATGAATACATTTGAATATTTGGTAGTTTTATTGCTTGGATCAATATTAATTGCAAATGTTTTTTTCTATTACTCTTTGGTGAAGATGTTCACAACTAAGAGTGGATGGTTGTTAGATCTGTTAGAAGGCATACAAGATGATATAAGAAATGGGCGATAAAAAAATTTTTTTTAATTATCAGCATTAACAACACTTTAAATTGGTATCTTAAAATCATTTTTTTTAATTACTTGCTCAAAATTATGTCGCAAAAAAAACTTATCCTCCTGTAAAGCAAAATAAGTAAAAAATTTAAAAACTTCTTTGATAACCAAAAATTAATGAATTACTAGTTTTCATTTGAATACCGTTTTTATCTTGATCTATAGGAAAAACCAACTCAAATGCAAATCTATCTTTGCCAGAAGAGTCAAAAAAATTTGTAATTAAATTTATTCCAACCGCACCATTTATAACACTTCCACCATAATTTTCAGGATTAGCGGTTTGAACTGGTCCGACAATAGATGGATCAATTCCACTTATTTTTTCACTTTGCATATAAGTTGCTCTTGCAGAAATTGAAACATTGTGTGAAAGTTTTTTTTGTACCCAAGTACTGGAAGACAGCTTGTTTCCAAAAGCCCATTCATCTTTATCTATTACAGATTTGTAAATATATTGACTTCCCCAAATTAAGTTTTTCCATGACGCTACTAAGGTCAACCCTGTAGATAAGCTTAAGGAGTTATCACCAATTTGCATTCCATAGGGTAAAGTCGTTGAAACACTCATGTTCATTGGAGTAAGTATTGTTCCCTTGACATTAGAGTTTCCGATACTTTTATCAATACCCAAATGAAAATGTGATCGAGAAAACAAATTTTCATGCAATTTAATTAAAGCTAAAACTGAAAAATTTGAAAGACCGCTCGCCGATGTATTAAAACTGCCTAGAAAATTTCTACCCATCATTGGGCTATATGTCGAGAGTTCCATTTTCTTCTCAGTAAACATACCCATTCCCATTAAAGTAACTTCATCAGTAGGTGCATACATTACACCTGTCATTAACATATTCATTGTCATTTCATTAGGAACAATACTTAGATTATCAGGCATCCCGGACATGGAACTATAAATATTTGGTTGATTTAAAATTTGATCATCGGATACTTTAACTCCATTTAATAAATTTTCTTTCATTTTCATTTGCATGAATCGAAGAGAGAACATGAATTCATTTTTTTTATGAAGATGATCTCCCATGATCCCTATTGGAGCATGACTGATTGCCCCATCAGCAGCGATTAAGGTATTGTTTAAAAAAAATGGTAGTGTGAGAAATAGTTTATAAAAAAATTTCATAATTTTTAACTTTCAATTATAAAAAAATTATTTAGTGTGATAACTAAATAGTAAGTCATGACACAATGTGATTATATAATTTTATTGAGTTGAACAGATGAGAAAGTATTTAAACTCAAACTATAATAAACTTTTAGTAAAAACTTTTTTATAGTTTGTTAGTTGTATTTTGAACAAGTTCCAAATGTTACAAAATCAGCCTGTTTACCATTCATCAAGTAAGAATGACTATGCATAGGGTACATAGAAAACCTTTTCTTATTATTTGAAAAATGAATTACCTCTTCAACCACCTCAGGAATGCCAAGTTGACTACCGTCAAAATCTATACAAGTTACCCTGCCATTACTTTCAGATAGTAATTGTCTGTTTCTTTTAGGAGAAACATTTTCAACTGCTTTACATACAAAATGTTCAGTTATTTTTCGACTTCTACCATTTTTATCGCGAACTTTCTTTTTATATTTTAACTTCGAATGGTCATCATTAAACTCAAATATAAATTTTTCTGAATTACAAACGTCCGCTCTCCACACACCCTCTATGTTTCTAATACACATAGTAGCCTGACCAGAACAATAGTAAACTTCTTTACTGAATAAAACAGTAGAAAAAAAAACTGAAATTATCAAAAATAAAATTTTATTCATTTAGCTGCACTTAATAATTAACATTATGATTATATTTAATTACTGATTTTTAAAATTTAAGAAATCGGCTTTAAAAAATTTAAAAAATTATTCGTTATTTTTTCTTGTAATTTTTTTATCCATTTGATCAGCTAATTTTTCAAATTTATTTTGAGATTCATCCAGGTGTTTTTTTACTTTTGGTTCTTTTTCTATCATTTGTTCATCCTCAACATAACACTCCAGCCAAATCTCTGTTCCAACTTTATTCATTGCAATATTCTCAATTGTCAAATGATCAACTGGTTGATTATTGCTTCGTCTTTTAACAATCATGCTTACAGGGATATTAAAAAAATCCTTTGAGTCTTTGTTTAGTTCTTTGGTAACAATTTTTTCAAAATCATTCCAGCAAGTTGCTATTTGCCCAGTAGTCAAAGTTGGCACATTTGTCTTCATTTTCTTCTCCAATTAGTTGGAATAAATTAACTTTTATAAAAGTCAATTATTTCTCCCTGAATGACTCTTGTAAAGTTTTTGTAATTGGTGAAAAGATATATTCCAAGGGTGACCTTTTTCCCGTTATTATGTCTACCTGAGCAGTCATTCCTGGAATCACTTTTAGTGATCTGTTTTTAACCTCTAAAAAATCCTGGTCAAGATCAATTTTAACCACATAAAAATTTTCACCTTTTTCATTAGTAATGGTGTCTGCGGCAACAATACTTACTTGACCTGTAAGTGCGCCAAATACTGAAAAATCATATGCTGTAATTTTGACTTGAGTTCTTTGACCAAGAGTGATAAAGCCTATATCAGATGGTAAAACATTAGCTTCAACAACAATAGTTTGATCAGCAGGAACTATTTCAACAACAGTTTCTCCTGGCTTTACAACGCTTCCTTGAGTAGAAACCAAAACTCTATTTACAACTCCGTTGATTGGTGCGCGTATTTGTGTTCTCTCAGCTTTATCTGCAGCAACTTTTATACCCTCGAATGCAGATAGATAATCAGACTTTACTTCTGACAACTCTTCCAATACCTTGGCTTGATGTTCAAGTTTAAAGGAACTTAAAGCAAACTTGGACCTGTTTAGCTCTTGTGCGGCTATATCCATACTTGCTTTTGATTCTGCAAAAGCCCTGTCTGCTTTTATTTTGGACAGTCTACTTTCTAATCCTTTTTCAAACAAATTTGATACAACTTTTTGTTCTTCCAGTGCAGCATTAAATGCAGCTTCAGAAGCAATATAACGAGACTTAGCCATTCTTATTCCATTTTCATTATTTTCGTTTTGTTGATCAAACAAGGCTTTTCGTCTAAGAAAAAGAGAGAGTTCGTTATCAAAGATCTGTTTGTATTTTTTGTTTATTTTTGAATCAATTGAAAAAGTTTCCATATTAAGGTATTCAGCTTCTAATCTGGACTTCCTTATCATCAATAAAACAATATTTCCTCTTTGAATGTTAAAGTCGCTATCAGCCGAGAGTGGACTTAGTGACATGAGCAATTGGTCTTTAAGAACCAAATCTCCTCTTTTAACATGAACTTTATCAAGCAACCCTCCCTCGTAATGTTCAATTTCCTGAAGTCTAGAAAATGGATATACTTTACCCTCAGCAGTAATTACTTGATCAAATTTTGCCAAATAAGCCCAGACAAGGAAAGCAGCAAATAACAGAAAAATGGGGACTAATAGATGTACACCCCCTCCTTCTCTAACATTTTTTTCTTTTACAAATAAATGAAAAGTAACAATTCCAGTTTTTTTAAAAAAAGAAATTATTCCAGAAAATCTTGAAATAAAATTTCTTTTTAC
>MDTG01337958.1_pt1 | contig 10911 bp, 19 predicted proteins | sample 811421 | NCBI WGS metagenome assembly MDTG01 (sample SAMN05326645, study PRJNA326480) | marine metagenome | isolation source: seawater | place: Pacific Ocean: South East | collected 2011 | reverse complement strand
TCGTGTTTTCTTTTCTCTGCTTCTCTAACTGCGTTTTCGAATATGTTTTCTAGGTTTTCTGTACTTTCTAACATTCCCACTCCAATCTAAGATTCCTTGTTGTATTTTTGTATAAGTTGCCAAGTCTCTGTCGTTCCATTCCAATTCCTGCTGAATTGCACATATTAAACTTTCTACTGCCTTCTGTTCTCGAGTTTGTCGTTTGTAAGTTCCGTTCAATATTTTCCATACCTTAGTCCGCTTTCCTATTTTGATTTTTTCTTTGCCATTTCCCATCGTAATTTACTAACCCTTTTATTAAATGTAATACCTTCAAGGTGGTCACATTCATGCTGAAAGCACTTGGATTCCATTCCTTCAAGTTTTGCGAATTGTGTTTTTCCTTGTGTGGTTTCATATTGTACTTCTACTATGCTTGGCCTTTCTACTTTTAACCATATTCCTTTAAAACTTAAACAACCTTCCACATCTACAACTTTTTGTTCACTGAATTTTGTTACACGTGGATTCCAAATTATAGCATGTTTTTTAAAAGTGTCAAATGACTCGTGGCCTATTGCAAAAAAAGTTTTGGTAATGCCAACTTGGTTGGCGGCTAGTCCCATGCCTCTTTCAGCAATCATTAATTTTATAAAATCATTTTCAAATTTTTCAATGTCGTTGTACCCTTCAATACTGTCGTCCCTATTCCATGCTGTGCTAACTTCTGCAAGTGTTTGGTATGGGTATTGAAAAACTTGTATCATAAATCTTTTATCTTTTTTAAATCTGATGCTGATAGTTGTGGAACCAAAACCATTACTTTTACATACAGATTTCCTCTGATATTTAATGTTTTATGCACAGGCATACCTCGACCTTTAACATTTAAAAGCGTTCCTGGTTGTGTTCCTGCTGGAATTTTAACTTTTAAAACATTGTCGTTCAATTCTTTTATTTGGATTTCACAGCCTCGGATAGCATCGAAACAACTTACAGTTTTGTCTGTATATAAATCATTACCACGCCTTGTGAATCCGTCTGAATCTAGCACACTCATTTGTACCATTAGGTCACCACGTGGCACATTTTTTATCGAATCATCTCCCATTCCTTTATATTTGAATGTTACCCCGTGTTGCACCCCTGCAGGTATTTTCACGGTAGCAAATTCTTCTTTACCTGACGGCAGTCTATATGAAATTGTTTTCTCCATGTGTTGCATGGCTTCCTTAATGCTAACAGCCATTCGCACATTAACACTTTTATTTCCTTGCGGCCTTGATCTGAAAGTTCTCGCCCTTACGTTTGGATTGTTGCCGAATCCGAAGCCGGAAAAGAAATCCTCAAATATTTCATCACCGAAAAAATCCTGCGAACGGAAGTTAAAATTTCCACCTTGACCCGGCTGTCCATATTTTCGGATAGTGTCGTACTCGTGTCTTTTCTTGGTATCCTTCAGGGTGTCATATGCTTCGTTGGCTTCCTTAAACTTTGCTTCGTCACCACCTCTGTCAGGATGTTCTTTTTTTGCAATATCTTTGAATGCTTTTTTTATTTGCTCTGAAGATGCATCTTCTGTCACACCTAGGATGTTGTAATAATTCTTCATCTAATATATTTTATAACAGAATTGGAATAAGTCAACGTTTGAAGTTTATATACGATCTCTTCTATTTAAATTTTTAGTCATAGCCCAAATGGTAAAACTGATACGCTCACCATCGGTTGGTGATGTTGCTCTGTGGGTATCGGTCGATGGAAATATTACTGCCTGCCCTTTCTTCAATGGAGTGATTGATCTGTCCTTTATCTCAAATCCGGCTCCGAGTGCAGATTGTAGCTCACACGTTAAGGTAAAATGCCTGATATGTGTCCTCCATGATGGCCAGCCATCATCATGCCAGTCATACTTTTCACCTGGACGGTAAAAGGAAATCTGTGGAGTCTGGATCCAATCTATCACTGGCTCTATGGTATTCAGCATTGTAATCCATTTTTGCCATTGACTACTATCTTCATACCAAACAATTCTATTTTTTCGTGCTGGATTTTCGGCATCTTGGATACGGTTTTTTCTTCCGTAGCCAATAATTTCATCACATTCTTCCGTCGTTAGGAATTGGAAAGTTTCATATAGTTTCATCTATATGTAATTATTATTTCTTTTTGATGTCTGTTTTTTTACCGTTGACGTAGAGCCCGAACCAGGCCGCACCAGCACCAACTACCACCGAAACAAATCCAGCCTGTGCGTTGTTAGGATTATCCAATGCCATAAACCATGTCATTGTTTGATAGAATGCTATTCCATATAGCACCATCATTAATCTTGGCACTGTTCTCCAATTGGATAAAAATTGTGGTAGTTCATCTCTCAAGAACACCCAAATTATCTTGATAAGTTCCCAACCATCCTTAGCGCCTTTTTTTACTAGGCTATCTTGTTTCACAATCAATTTGTCTTCTTTAAGTTCTGCCATTATTTTAACTCCGGTATTTTGTTACTTCTTTTTCTATGTCCGTTCCAAGCAACAAAGCCACCAATCCTTAATGACCAATATGCAAGATAGTTCATAGAATAAAACCCATTCACAACTATATTAATATCTCTGAATATTTCGTCGGCTCTTTTTTGAGTCAAATCACCCATTGTTTTTTTCTTGTCCACGTTCAATAGTGTTTTGTATTTGTAGGCATAATCATGTACCAATCCACCTAGTAACAAAACGCCAACAGGTGAGAAAAATGTTCTTAAAAATTTAGGTATACTAGCACCATCAAATTTAAATCCTGCCGGAATAACATACTCATTTTCGTCTATGGTGTATTTCCAGTCTTTGACCAATACCCAGTTTCTTGTTGACAGTAACCATAACGCTATACCTTTCCAAAAACCCTTGCCCTTTGTTTTAATTGCCACAGGTTGCAACTCTGGGAAACTTGTGAAACTAAAATTTAAATTTGGTTTTTTCCTCTTGTCTGTGAAGTTGATCACTGCTCCGATGATAACCACAACGATCAATATTGTCCATTGCCAAAATGTCATTGCGAGTTTAACTAAAGGTTCCATAATAGTAGTATTTATTTTTTATTAGCAGTATCTTCGTAGTACTTTTTGTACTCTTCCAACAGGTTGTTGGTTTCTTGTAATTTCTGCCTTATTTGTGCAAAATTTTTAGCAATCATTTCAAAGTCTTTGTCTGTCAAACCAAACAACACAGGATCAATGCCTTCTGCTTCTAGTTTTGCAAATACTTCATCGGCGTTTTGGCTTGTTATTATAATCCAACGCACCTTTTCAAGATCCAATGCATCAGGCTTTGGTAGGTTCAACGGTTGCCTTGGCTCCTCCACAGAAAATATTTTTATCTTCTTTTCACCGCCTATAGAACAGCCGGTCAATGCACAAATAATCAAAACAAGTAATACACCTTTGAAAAATGATATCCAAGATATAGCATACCAACTTACATTTAATTTTTTTTTCCACCAGTCTATCTGTGAATTATGCCATTTAATAAATTTATTCATAAGGTACATAGCTCGGGTTGGCTAAGGCAGGACATTCCGGATTGATCTCTGATTTTTTTGTAGCTTTTAATTCTGCCTCAGTGTGTTCAGCACCGGATGCCAATTCCACACATCTTGCGGCATTGTCTGCACCTTTGTTGACGATACGTTCTATAGCCTTAGTTTTAGCAATAGCAAGTTTCCCAACATCTCTTTTGCCTTTGTTAAACCGTTTGTCTAGTTCATCTAGATCTTTTTTAAAAGTCTGTATCAAAATATTTAATTTTTTATTGCTTTCCATTATTGCATCAAAGTCTATTTTTTGTTGTGCAATTAATTTTGTTTGAGTCTCAATGCTCTGTTCCAATGCCATCTGATTTGCTTTTAGTGTTGCGTTGTCCGACCTTAATTTCATCACATACATACCTGCACCGGCGATGCTGGTAATGATTAAAACCGTGAATATAGTTTTTATAGTTGAAAACATAGAAATATTTATCTGCGTATATTACGGAATTAAATAACCTGTATGAAGATTTTTATGACCGGATCAAGTGGCTTTCTTGGTAAAAATTTAACCAAAGTTTTAGAGCCACACTTCGAATTACACCATATGAAAAACGACCTTCGTGATCACGTAGACGTGGAAAAAGAATTAATGTCGGCAGATCCTGACCTGATATTACATCTGGCGGCAAGAACAGAAGTGCAAAAAAGTTTTGTTGAACAAATAAGTTTCAGTGAAATAAATTATGTAGGCACAATAAACCTTATAGAAAGTGCCGCCAAACTAAAAAATCTAAAAAACTTTTTATTTGCATCTACAATGGAAGTATACGGGTGGCATCCAATCAGTGACGAAGTAAAAAATAATGGAGTACCCCAAACTTTTGTGTTGTTTGACGAAAACACGCCAACCAATCCTAATTGTCCCTACGCTGTGGCAAAATTAGGGTGTGAAAAGTATTTGCAATATGCGGGGCGTTCTTATGGACTGCCATTTACAATAATTAGGCAGACAAATGCCTACGGCAGACACGATAATGATTATTTTGTCACCGAACAAATAATCACCCAGATGATAAAAAACAAAGATTACATTAAACTGGGATACGCTGAACCATATCGTAATTTTATATATGTGTCGGACATGATGGACATGTACAGAGCAGTAATTGAAAATTACGAGAAATGCATTGGCAAAACATTTACTGTAGGACCAGACAAAGCAATAAAGATTAAAGACTATGCAGAAATAATTGCACAAAAAATGAATTGGTCAGGTCAAATTTTATGGGACAAAAAGGATCCTAGGCCAGGAGAAATTTATTGGCTTTGTAGCAACAACAAATTAATTAAAGACACAATTGGATGGGAACCAAAAGTTTCATTATCAGAAGGCCTCGACAAGACAATCCGCATTTGGCAAGACATCTATAATGCCTAACACTGTTTTACCTCCTTTACGGCAAAAACCATATGGCGGGGCATGGAGCATACATGATCCTGAATCCGTTAGATTTATTTCTAATTTAAAACATGTTTTAGGTAACAGGCAAAATTTTTTGGAAGACTATAAACAGTGGATCGTTAAGGGAAAAGTTTTCAAAGGATTCGACAACTTTAAGCACATAGATTTTTGTGCCGGCACAACAGAAGCATTTGCCGAGTTTTATTTACAGCACCAAACACGGAGACTACGCCTATACAAGGGTGAATTTTTCTATCATTGGATTATGGCTAGAAATTATTTTCCATTAAGTGTTGAAATAGGGCAGGAACCATTGGCAAAAGGTGATGTGGTGGTTATGAGTTGCCCTTTCTCAAACACAGGGAATATACCAAATAATTTTTATACAGTATTAGAAAAATGCAACGAATTGGACATTCCTGTTTTACTAGACATGGCGTACATCAATATTTCTTGCATCAATGAATTAGATCTAACACACAAATGTATTCATACAATCACAACATCATTAAGCAAAGTTTTTCCTGTAGAAAACAATAGGATCGGCATGAGGTTAAGACGTAATTTTTATGACGACAATTTATTTGCTTACAATCAAGGTGAGTACGTTAATCTTTATAGTGTAAACATAGGACACGAATTGATAAAAAAATTCTCAAACGATTGGTTATACAACAAATATAAAACAAGTCAAATTAAAACCTGTGATAAACTTGGAGTGGCAGTGTCCGATTGCGTGATATTTGGATTGGCTAGTAAAGGAAAATTCGACGAATATGACAGAGGTGGCGAATACAATCGGTTATGTTTTTCACGCACATGGGATGGTAGGTTAGATTCCTTACTGGATTAAGCCTTGCTTGTAAACTGTTTTGCCATTTTCTTTCATGGCAGTTAATATAGACTTTCTATTGCCTTCTGATTTGTACGACACATGTACCCAACCTGAATCAGGAATGCCCGGAGTGTAAAATTCCAATATGAGTTGATCAAAATCTAAATTTTCTGCTATCCAATTGGCAACATCGTAGTTTGCAGTTCCTGGACATTCTATGTCAACTGCTTCACCTTTACAGTGTTGAGAACTCTCGGAACCACCAACCGCTTCGTTTAGTGCTGGTCCTCTGTATCCAGAATTAATAACAGTGACACCAAAGTTGTTTCTTACTTTTTGAACCACATTTTCGAAAAGAGATTTTGCCTTTGCAAGGTGTTCTTCACTAGGCGTATTGTCTAAGCCTTTTCGGGTAGCTGTTTGACTTTTTGTATATTCTTGCAGAGTGAAATTGTCTGATAATCTTACCATTTGTGCTTACTTAATAAAGCAGACTCGTCACCTTTGTTAAAGATGAATTTGTTTTCTGTGGTTTTGGTAATATTATAAGGGCCAAAGTATTTTGTGAGGTGTGTGCATTCTGCTATAGATTCCATATCCAATGCAAAAGCCTTTGCCTCCTGCATTATTTCATTTGTTGAACCTACTTTATGGATTTCAAAATGTAATTCTTGTTGAGAACCATTTTTTTTCACACTTAATATATTATCTTGCATTTTGCATTCCAACATGTCGTATTTGTCAAAAAAGTTTTTTGCTTCTCCCATCTTCATTTCATTCACTCGTTGTTCGTATGCATCTGGCGTTGTTGGAATCATTTCTTGCATAGTGCCTGCAGAAACTATAGTTGGATTGTTGCCCTTGTGATATGTGTATTCGAATTCTTCAATGTTTGTTAATTTTTTTAGATCCTCTAAAAATTTCATAATGTGCATGATCACCCCATCTTGCCTCGCAAATTCAATAAAGACTTTGTGTTTTCCATCTGACATTGTTCCAGGAGTAGCGTCAGCGTCTAATATTTCTTTGTATCCTGTCTCAGCAAAACGTTCCAGATCTTTTGCTGGTGCTAATCCTTCTGCCGTAAAAGCTAGGACCATGATATTCTTGTCATCGCCCATTTTTGATTTAAATTGGTCTATTGAAAAACGTTTATCAATTACGCCTTCTAAATCACCGGCCTTTAGTCCTTCATTAATTTGCATTGAAACTATTTTGATCCTGTGTTGCTATGTCTGTTTCGTCTTGGTTTTCAATGTTATCTTTACCAAATTTAAAATTACCAATTAATTCTTTAGGCATTCTTATTTCAACTATCCAAATAGGATGAGCATCTATCTTGCCCTTTGTTGTTCCGGGCCTGTAATCTTCTGGAGTTTTTATTTGCCGCGGCTTCAACAATTCGTCTCTTCTATATGATACTTTACATCCTCTGTCAAGTAGTCTCTGCCCACCTGATGGATCAGGCATTCTGTCTTCGGGCCACATAAAACTACAAGTTACAAAGTGTCTTGAATCTTTCGGCCCTTCTAATAATTCTCCGTCTTGCCAATTTTTGAAAACATATAAGTCAAGCTCATCCATTACCCTTTCGTAATCTTTAAGCACACCCAAAGTAGGGCCTACGGCGTATAAACCTTGTACATTGCGGATTATATCTAATACATCATGCATAACGCTTATTTATGAGCAAAATTTGTTTCGTAAAATATGCATACTTAATCCACCATAGACACTATTAAATATTTGTACATGAGTCGAACACAAACTCACATCAAATCACAACTTAACACAATCAACGAGGTATCAAATGCTATTATTCAAAAGCCTACAAATGCGGCCTTTGTATCAAAGGAAATTATGGAAACTTATAAGGAAAAAAGGAATATACGACAAACGGGTAAAATTATACATGCTAAACCAACATTGGTTAAAAATTCGGAAACAAAAAGACAGAAGAAGAAGAAAAGTGTTAACAAAATTATGGAAAATGAAGCAGTTGGCTATGCTTAAAAGGATTTACGGAAATTAGGAGTTGACAAAAGAATCTATTGCATCTTTATAGTATTGATTGTAATGCTGATACATTTTTTCATATGTGATAGATTCTGTGTTAGGTAATTCATTTTTTAAAATTTCTTCATTTACAAGATCCAAAACAACCGAGTATTCCTGCATCTTGCCTGGTCCAATTTTCTTGCGTGATAGTGTGACCAATTCATCAAATTTTTTGTCTGGCTTCAATGTGTACTTTACACAAAAATATCTTTTTTTGGCATGTTTTTTACCCATTAGATAACCTTGCTAATTTAATCATTACACTGGCTAGGTTTATTTCCGGGTCAGCAACAAATGAATGATCAACTAATCCTTGTTTTATTATCAACACTGCTTTATCCTGATTGTCTTCGTCTTTTGATATGATGTCTAAATTATCATACAGCCATCGGTATATTTCTTCACACTCTTCTGGTCTTGCCTGGGCACATACAAGTTTTCTTGCTTCATTAATTTTGCCTGCTTTGAATAGTTCAACCATTTGTAACCTGTAGTCCTGCTGTCCTGAATCACCTGTTTTTGGAGGCATTAGTTTGCCGTCTCTACAATTCTGTTGTATCATATTGATACATTTTCTCAAATCAGGATAGGATGCTTTCACATATGTGTCCAACACTTCAATGTTTGGCTCCATCTGTTCTGCAATTAGGATTTCTGCTGTCCTTGCCGTGAATTCATTTTTGTCAATTGTTTCCATGTGGAAGCCTTGACATCTGCTGTGAAGTGCTGGAATTACTCTGTTTGGATAGTTACAAGTTAAAATAAATCTTGCTGATGTGTGATACATTTCCATCACGCCACGCAGTGCCGCCTGTCCGTTTGGACTCATATAATCTGCCTCATCCAGTAACACATATTTGTAAGTGCCAAATGGCATGATCTGCACAAATGAATTAATTTTCTCCCTAACGGTATCAACCGAATTTTCTCTTGAAGCGTTTATTTCTAGTATGTCATAACTGCTAACATCCAGTTCTTGGAATAATACTTTTGCCAGTGTAGTTTTGCCAACACCCGGAGCACCACTCAATAGCAAGTGCGGAATGGCCTTGTCATCTATCCAAGACTGTATCTGCTGTCGCTGTGCCTCGTCTCTAACCACATACTCTTTCAGTGTTTTTGGTCTATATTTTTCTACCCAAAGATCTTTCATAATACAAATGTTAATACTAACAGTATCGCTCCAACTATTGCAAGGAAATAAACAGGTGCGTGTAGCAAAGGAATCAAACTGACCCACCTTGTAAATGCTTTTATTTTCTCAACCATTTCCTTGCCGCTTCTATAGGATTTTTCAATCCTTCATATGTGCTGTCAATGAATTTAATGTGTTTAGATAGTTTCACGTTAAGGTCATCCACAGTTTTTTGTAATCTATTAATTTTATCTTGTAACTTTTTAAGCTCTGTGTCTTTTGACATGCAACTATATTACAGCATTTCCTACATGTTGTCTATATAATTGTTCGGCGGCTATGTTTTTACCTTTTGCCTCGGTCTGTATATCGAAGTCTTCACCAAAACTAAGTGCCCAGTCATTTACTGCACGGTTTGGTAATAGGTCAGAGTGTGCTCTAAGTTTCTGTTTTTTGCAACCACGTTCAATCAACATCTTGATATCATGCATTTCTGTGTGGGTTTTCTCTCCTAAGTTGGCCACTGCAAGATGTTCGTCCCTCGAATACGAATAGTGCATGGTTGGACGTTGACCTCTCCAAGAGTCTATCACCCTTTTGACCCGGTCGTCGTTTGCTTCTATATATTCTTCATTGCGTATCCAATGGTGATGTATGTCCATGACCAGTGCCAGATGCTTTTCCAGTTCCAGACTGGCATCAAGGCCCCAACCCATTTCGTCATTTTCGATTGTTATCAAGTTACGTGCCTCGGGAGAAAGTTTTGGAAGTGCGTCTATAATACCTTGAGGCCCACGCCTGCCTGAGATGTGTACGTTAATCTTGCATCCATCCTGGAAGGATTTGCCAAAACCCATCCACCTGGCCATGTCTGCATGATATTCAAATTCTTCTCTACTCCTTTTACGTATGTCTGCAGTCTCACTGCTTAGGACACAAAACTGTCCAGGATGAAAACTTATCTTTACATCCAGTTTACGTGCCATCTCGCCGACAGGCGCAAATATTCTTTCACAATGATCCTGTATGTGTGGCTGTTGCCACCACCTAATCCAATTGGCTTCCGTATAGCCTTGCAACATCTCACTTCCTAGCCTCACCATCCTACGTTCGGGTGGCAATGAACCAACACGCTGTACTAATTTCCTAGCCGCAGTGGCATTGTGGTTCATGATGTCCCACTGCCTTTGCACAGCATCTTCTGGATGTTCTCTCAGCCAACGCATGGTTGTTGACCTTCCATTCAGGTCTCTGTCTTTGGCATTAACTTTCATACCACCAAATTCAGAATGACTGTTAAGCCATTTACAACAAAAACCTATACGCATCTTTGCAATTTTAACACATTTTGGAAAATTGTCAATCTTTGTAGAATGCCCATTGCCCTATTATATCACTACACTTTAATTTAAAACCGTATTCTCTATCTATGTCACGCAGTATTTTATTTGCCTTGGCCATGTTCAGGCCAATATCTGCAGGCAAAGGTAGTGCCAGTATTTCTTTCTGTTTAAGTTTCTTGGCGGCCTGTACCCTGTGCCATCCATCTGTAAGCAAGTAGTATCCTGAATCCTTGATCGGTGTTACCAATATTGGATCCCATAATCCGTCCTTGACAAGTTTTGTGATCCATGATCTTTTTTCCTTGTTGAGCGGACGCACTGCTCCAAGACCCATTTCGGCCATTGTGACCAGTCTGTCTATCGGTACATGTGTTATTTCTAGCTTAACTTTTTTAGTCATTGCCTGGTAGTGATGTCATCTGTTGCATACCACCTGTGTTGACATATCCAGCTTTGTGCCTGTTTTGTTCAGGTTCTTCCTGTGAGACAAGTAAAATATCATTTTCGTCAATCATTCTCACTTCCAATTCTTTGCCTTCTTTTTTGACTTTGAATGCTCTTGACCAACGACCATGTG
>MDTG01205320.1_pt1 | contig 10911 bp, 12 predicted proteins | sample 811421 | NCBI WGS metagenome assembly MDTG01 (sample SAMN05326645, study PRJNA326480) | marine metagenome | isolation source: seawater | place: Pacific Ocean: South East | collected 2011 | reverse complement strand
CAAAGCTCTTGGAAGAGTACGAAATAAAAGAGGGTTCACTGGTCCCCATCTTTAAAAATTCGCGTAACCACTCTACCGAACTACACCTTCGTTATGGATTTCGCACCTTCGGACAGCAGGCTTTTCAGGCCAGAGTTCGTGGATTTAGTTATTTCAACAACCCCAAGGATTCCTTTTATACCGACTATGTGGGTGGATTCTTAGGGCTACGGAGCTATCCATTTTTTGCCATAGGTGGAAGCACGACGGCCATGACCTCTCTTAGCTGGTTTGTGCCCATCCGCAAAAAAATAAACCGTCAAATTGGTCCCTATACCTTTGACAAAATGTATGCTAGGCTCTTTTTTGAAACGGGCAACGGCTGGTATTTAGGAGACTCCAACAACGTACCTGACATAATTGATAGCGGGCCTCGCCTCAAAAGTGGAATCGGCGGCGAGCTTCGAATTGCAACATCTGCCTATTATCTATTCCCCATTAAGTTCTTTGTTAGTGGAGCCTATGGATTCGATCGATTCTCGGTCGAACTTCCGAACGATTTTGTGACCCCTGCAACAGGGAATCGAGTCAATTACGGGGGTGAACTATTGTTTCACTTTGGCTTAACCTTTGATTTTGAATTGTTGTGATCCGCAAGTGGATAGATATCGTGGCACCGCCGGATTCCAAACTAAGATTAGCCAAGCAACTAGGCATAAGTTTTATTCTGGCTGGCTTTTTTGGGCTGTTTGCAGTATCATCAACCAGAGTGGAAGCCCAATTAGATGTTCGGGTGAGTAGCTCGGGAGACGAATTCCGAGTTGTTGAGGGAGTCCGACCTTCTTTACTGCCTCTGCAGAATGTACGCTATACCGGTGTAAATCCACAAGGCAAAAAGCTTTTAAGGGCTCAATTATCAAGTCCTACGAGACCAATATGGCAGCAAAACCGGTTGCTTGAACCCAGTCGTAATCCCTCACCCGGGTTAGCTTTTTGGTCTTCGGCCCTTGCACCGGGTTCTGGGCAGGCTTTGCTGGGTTATTGGGGACGTACAGCAATTTTTGCGACTACAGAGATCGCAGCTTGGGTATTTTATAGTAAGAGACAGCAGCTAGCCAAGGATAATGAATCAGCATATGAGCAATATGGGAACACTTATTGGAGCCCTGTGGCTTACGCGCAATGGTTGGTTGATTATTCCAAAGCCAATAATTTAGTGAATGGATACGAGGCTCTAGATGCCATGGTAGGTGGACTAACTCCGGCTTTTGGGGAGACGACCCAGGACTGGGGGAAAATTACCGAGGAGGCCATACGCGCCGTGGAAGTGCGTACGCGATTTATTTTCAACATACCGGAAGGCTGTGGAAGTTTTGAGCCCCCCTCCTGCGTAACTAGGTCAGAGTTTTCGCATGTACTCCAAAATTTTGGATCGCAGCAGTATTATGAGCTCATGAGTAAGTATTATCAGTTTCAGCCGGGTTGGCAGGACTTTCATGAGCAGCGTTTGGCCCAGGGAGCTACGCATGTATATCAATATTCATGGGATGCTACCATGCTTAGCGAACGATTTATTGAGGGGCGCGATCGAGCGGAGGAATTCAACAACCAGTACCGGAATGCAGGTAATGTGTTAAAACTGCTACTTGTCAATCATATGATCTCGGCTTTTGACGCTTATTTTAGTGCGAAACTCAGAGAGTCTAGATTGCAAATACAAACCGGATCGGTGCTTTCAGAGCGGGCTGTAGCTTTGGTTTGGCATTTTTGAAGGGGTGATTTATTTGCAGCTATTTCGTTGTGATAAACAGCATTTTTAGAGCCAATAGTTTATTTGTGGCTAAATCGCCGTATTTTATTAAATATTGAAAACAGTTTAATCATTTCAACATAATTTCTACAACATCTATATGATTCGAAGTTTGCTTACCAACAAATATTTTTATCTACTTAGCCTCGGAGTTATTCTCATAGGTGCACTAGGATTGTTAGTTTTTGATAAAGTTCTAATGCCTCAATACACCCTGTACAACCAAGGAATAACAGTTCCCGATTTAACTAGGGTTTCTTTGAAGGAGGCAGCTGAGACCATTCGCTTGCTAGGGCTACGATATGAGGTATCTGATCGTCGATCAAATGCTGCCTTTCCTGCTAATTATGTATTGGATCAGGCGCCCGGCGCAAATACCATTGTCAAACCCAACCGAAAGGTTTATTTAACGGTAAATGCGGCTGTTCGCCCAACGGTGATTGTTCCTAATGTTACTAGTTTATCCCTTCGAAATGCTCAGGTGCAACTTCAAAACTATGGACTCGTAGTGGGCACTATTAGCTATGAAAGCTCTCGATTTAAAAATGTGGTGCTACAGCAATCCTTAACAGCAGGCGAGGCGGTGGATAAGGGGGCGGTTATAAATTTGATTGTAAGTGATGGTCTAGGAGATAAAATGGTGGTTGTACCAGAAATAGTAGGTCTTTTATTGCCTAATGCTCAGCTAAAGCTTCGCGAAGTAGGACTTCGAGTAGGGGAAATACGATTTCAACCCACCGAGGGACGAATACCTAATACCGTGCTTGATTTCAGCCCAAAAGTAAGCGAACTTGTTGAAGGTGAATCACTGAATTTGATAGTTTCTGAACGCTTTAATGCCGTAGAGGAAAATGAAGGTGGTGCGGTATTCACTGATTCTACCAACGTTGAAAAAAATCTGCAAAACAATGAAAATTAGGGATAGCGCTTTTGACGAAGCATACATTCGAACTTAATCAATATTATTTGATTAAGTCACATATAAAATAATTTTTTTTCATTAATTCGTGATATTTCATCCATATGAATTTTAAATTACCGATTTTAGCTCCTTCTATTTTAGCCGCTGACAAAGCTCAACTTGGCACTCAGGTTCAAGCAGTGCTCGATGGCGGTGCCCAATGGATTCACTGTGATATAATGGATGGGCATTTCGTTCCAAATATTAGTTTTGGGCCCAATGTTGTAGCATCAGTCTCACAAATCTCGAATGAGGCATTCATAGATGTTCACTTGATGATTGAGAATCCAGATCAGTACATAGAAAGTTTTTGTGACGCGGGAGCCGATCTTATCTCGGTACACCTAGAAGCCTGTATTCATTTACACAGGACTATTCAACTCATCCGCTCCCACGGAGCCATGACTGGAGTTGTGATTAATCCATCCACTCCTATTTCAGCTATCGAACCCATGTTAACCGAGGTTGATTTGGCACTCTTGATGAGCGTAAATCCTGGTTTTGGCGGCCAACAGTTCATCCCAGCCACCCTAAAGAAAGTGGAACAACTGGTTGCTCTGCGAGAAAAACATGAACTATCTTTCCTCATCGAAATTGATGGGGGCGTAAATTCCAAGAATATCGTTCATATTGCCCAGGCTGGAGTCGATGTTTTAGTTGCAGGAAACGCTGTTTTTTCCGCAGAAAATATTACCAATAAAGTTACAGAACTACAGAGTCGCCTTTCGAATTTTAAGAGTAAATGACAGAAAACACCCGCTCATATTCCGAAGACCAAATCTCGACCGAGGGCGTTAGTCATGTCCAACTTTTCGGTTTAAATGATGAAAATCTGCGCCTACTCGATCAAGCCTTCCCAGAAACACGTTTTAATGCTCGAGGGGAGCGAGTCAAGTTAAATGGCCCTGATACGCAAATTGCCCAAGCTCGACTTGTTATCAAAGGAATGGTCGAGGTAGCTATTAGAGGTAAAGATGTTCTTGAGGGTGATGTTAAAACCTTAATCCGTCTCAATGGTAAAACTCCAAAAGCATTAACGATAGATCCTTATACTGGAAAAGGTGATGTTATTTTGTACACTCATCGTGGTGAACCTGTTCGAGCGAAGACTTCTGGACAAATTCAGATGTTTACTTCCACAGCGAAACATGACATAGTATTCGCTATAGGTCCTGCCGGAACCGGAAAGACCTATACCTCTGTTGCTTTGGCTATAAAAGCACTAAAAGAACGCAAGGTTCAAAAGATTATTTTGGCCCGACCCGCGGTAGAAGCTGGCGAAACTCTCGGGTTTTTACCGGGTGATTTACGTGAGAAGATTGATCCTTACTTGCGCCCATTATACGATGCTTTAGAGGATATGTTGGATCAAGAAAAACTGAATCTTAACCTACAAAAAAATATTATCGAGATCGCTCCACTCGCCTATATGCGCGGACGAACCTTAAATAATGCTTTTGTTATTTTGGATGAGGCACAAAATGCCACCAAAACTCAAATGAAGATGTTTCTGACGCGAATTGGATTCAATTCTAGAGCTATTATCACAGGCGATGTGACCCAAACTGACTTACCCCAAAAATATGAATCAGGATTGATCTCCATTCAACGAATATTACAGGGTATAAACGGCATCGATTTTGTTTATCTAGATGATGGTGACGTTGTCCGGCATAAATTGGTAAAGGATATAATTAATGCCTATGACCAGTATATACCTGAAGAAGTTAGACCAGTTAGCATGAAACTGAGCTCTTCAAAAAAAAACAGTGATTAGACTCTAGCCCACATGAAAAGTTGGTGTACCCCTCTATATGAAGGAACATTTTCAGTAGGCATGGATAAAAAGTTTTTTTCTATCCCAAGGGGTGGTAATGCTGCAAAAGGTGCTCTAAAAATTTCGTTGAATCCTTTTTTAGTGGTTAACGAACATCGCGTAATGCTCATCGATACGGGAATTGGATCTTTTGGGGAAGATACTGGAGTTGAGCGATTGTTTGAGAATCTTGAGCGCCATGGATTTGCCAATCATGAAGTGACCGATATATTTATGAGTCATCTACATTATGATCATATGGGTGGCTTAGCCCATCAGAATTCAGGGTTTTGGGAGCTTAGCTTTCCCGAGGCTAAATTGTGGGTAAGCAAGGACGACTGGCTCAGAGTGACAGCCAAAAAAGAGTTTTATGACGCCGAAAAAACCGAATTTATCTCTTTTTTGAATGCTCGAGCAAACATACATTTTTTGGAAGCAGAGGACCAACCATACCCTGAACTTCGAGTTGAACGCATTGGGGGGCATACGCAATTTCATCAGGCTCTTTGGTACAAAGATGAGGATTTGAATTTGATGATGGCCGGCGATGTGATGGCGACCCGGACGCAGGTAAATCGGGTATTTACTGCTAAGTATGATTATGATCCCGAGCAAAGTAAACTGCAGCGGGTACGTTTAGCTCGCAAGGCTTATGAGAAAGGATCTACGATTTTGGCCTATCATGACAAAGAGTGCTCGATGTTTCGAATCGTACGTCATGACCCCAAGCTGGGGTATGTGACCGAGCCAGTACGTGGAGGGCAGTCATGAGTGCTTGGTTAGGAAGTAGCTTTAATGCTTTAGGATCCAATTTGGAAATTATTCTTGGCCATTTGCAGGAACTGGGTTGCCCAAGGCAGATCCATGCTGGAATAATTCTAGGCTCAGGGCTTGGGGAGTATACCAAGGCGCTTAGCATCACACATACCATACCATATTCTGATATCCCCTCTTTTCCACAATCAACGATTGAAGGTCATTCTGGAATACTTATTTTTGGTGAACTCCAGGGTCTTAAGGTAATGGCCTTTTCAGGACGCTTTCATTTTTATGAGGGGTATGCGTTTGAAGAAACGCTCATTCCAGTCCGATTAACCAATGCACTTAAAGCGGACAAACTGTTGATTTCCAATGCTGCAGGAGGCATAAATTTAAAATATTCGGTTGGTGATCTCATGGTGATTGATCACATTATTCGGCCCCATCGCCGAATGATGCAGCAATCATCTAAGTGGAGTTGGAATATGAAAAACTATGCTGATCTGGCCTTTGAAACGGCGAAGAATTTGGGCTTACCAGTACACCGTGGCAATTATCTTTATGTATTTGGGCCTAATTACGAAACTAAAGCCGAAATTCATGCATACCGGATAATGGGTGCTGATGCCATTGGAATGAGTACTGCCGCCGAGTTGATGGAAGCCACCCTCTTAGGCTTACCGACTGTGGGTATTTCACTTATCACCAATGCTGCTGCTGGAATTACCGGAAAAGCCTTAAATCATGATGAGGTCAAAGAAGTAGCCAATGCGCGAAAAGATGATTTTTCCCACCTGATGAGCCGGTTGATTATTGGGAATTGGGTTTAGGCATGGCAATTTTATTCTTTGAACATTTTATATAGGTATTTTGAATAAAAAACATAACTTTTAGTAACTATATAAATAACTTGTATTTATATCTGGTTTGCAACAAACCAGCTCCTATTGCGTCGCAGCTACTCTCGGAATGGTCAGAATCGATTTCTGACGACCATCCAAATACCAAACTCCACGCTCATCGAAATAGGCATCCTCCTCTAGCATGATTCGAATTTCTTTTTGCCACTCCTGAATATAACTAGCTGCATTTAACTCGATGGAATAAGCTGTATTCAAATGGAGCGGATAATCTCCAGTTCCCGGCACTCCCCCCTGCGAATCCCACATACCCAAGGTTGTCCCTGCAGCATGGCCATGATAGCCAATAGGATGGGTATAGATAGACGGTTTAATGCCTTCTTCTATGGCCTGAGCTCTAGACATCGCTAACACCTCATTCCCGGTACGACCTTCTTCAAAGTTATTGGTGAAAATATCCTGTAATCTATTTCCACGATCAAATGCGTCAACTAGGTAGGCTGGTACTTCAGTTTCTCCCGGTTTAAGCATATAAAAATGCTGCTGTGTATCTGTATTTAGCCGCAAGTAGGTAATGCCAAAATCTACATGAAGCAAGTCCCCAGGCATTATGATATCCTCTGATGGTCGAGAATCAAAGCTTCTTAAGTGATCAAATGACTCAGGGTCAACTCGTTGGATTGAAACGCTCGGATGGAACCAGGTAATCAAATTTAGATCCCGAACACGCTCGCGCAACCACCATATCACATCCTCGGTAGATGTAATACCTGGGTGAATAACCCGCTCCGAAAAGGCTTCTTCTAAAATACCATGAGCAATTCGCACAATATGAGGGTAAAGATCACGTTCTATGACCGAACGTGTTTCCAACCAACCTATGGCCACTTTCTCAGCCGAAACCACCCGAGAAGCATATTTACTGCCAATGTTATCCAATAAAAGCTCATAATCCGTTGCCACAATTCCGTCGGCTAAGCCCCAATACTTCGAACGATTCACCCCAATTCGCTGTGGATCCCGCTCCACAATTATTTCTCTGAGCCGCTTCCATTGATCGGGCTCCTCTTCCTTATCCCAGGCCTTTTTAAACACCTCACCCACATCATATCGCGCTACAGCCAAGGTCTCCAAGCCTTTACCAAGTCCTTGATCATAAATCACTAGTATAGTTCTCCGCCTTGCCGCTAACCATGTCGCAGGCAACATAGTCTCAATCACCGGATCCTCGTTGTACTCTCTTGATATAATAATCCACATATCAATTCCTTCCCTTTGCATTATATTTGGAAGTACTGTTTTGATTCGATCGGCCAGCACTTCATCAATCACCTTGGCTCGTTCCTTCATCGACAAAATAGCCGATTCTGAGACCTGGTCCCCCGTTTGAGCAACAGTTTCCGCAGACTGCAAGCTGCATATTACTACAAACAACAAAGTACAAGCTGAAAGCAGTAGATTCCTGTTGTTGATCGTAATATTCGTTGTATGTTTTATTGTAGCTGCTTTCATTATGTATTGATTAGGTTTAGGTTATCGATTTCAGTTTTTAATGCTTAGTTAGCAGGAAATAGATTTGTAATCTGCTTTAATTTCGCTTGCATGAAGTAGAATTATAGTCCACCTTAAGCTAAATGTGGTTTATAATGCCTCGCATTCACCATTTTAATATAAATTCTATACTATACAGCTACAAATTGTTGTCCCATAACAACCCGCTCCCCAAACACTATAATCTCTGTCATAGAGCCCCTTCGAACCTATTGGGTCTTCATTGTTGGGTTTGCCTTCAATTCAACTCTAACATTTTTTGATATACTCCATAGACTAGATAAGATATCCACTACACTTGCCCTACCTGGTTGCACTAACTAGTGATCCAACAGCATTTCAAGGCCTGTTTGAGGTGTTCCATTTCTTCTTCCAAGCCCAGTGTTATACGAATCCCATTGGGAATGCCAAAAGACGAGAGTTGGCGCACGATTACACCCAAGCGAAGCAGAGACTCGGTAATGAGATGGGCCTGAGTTTCATCAGGAGCCAATAACATAACAAAATTAGCCCAGGATGGAACATGAGGAATATTATGACGGGTTAAAATGCCTCTAAATCTCGGCGAGCTTTTTGGGTCTGATGAATTGATTTGGTTAGAAAATGATCATCCTCTAGCGCTGAAATAGCTGCTGCTTCATTAATTCCGGAGGGTTCAAACGTATTTTTAGTTTTCCAAAGCGTTTTTATTAATTGCGCTGGACCAAGGGCATAACCTACTCATAAAGAGGCCAGTCCATACGCCTTCGAAAAGGTGCGCAGAATGAGAGTATTCTGGTGTACAGCCGTATTCTCTTGGTTGATAATTGGTAGCGAATCAGGATAAAGAGGGTTTCCGCGGGCAAATTCAACATAGGCTTCGTCGAGAATCAACATCACCTGTTCAGGCAAGGTGCGCATGAGCAGCCCTAGCTCCTCGTTAGTAATAATGGTGCCAGTGGGATTGTTTGGGTAAGCAATGTACACCGCCCTGGTTCGTTCGTTAATGCTAGCCGCAATGGCCCCAATATCGAATCGATAATCGGATTTTAGAGGAATTTGAACAACGGGTGTTTGATGAATGTGAGCTTGAATTTTGAGCCCCAAAAAGGTGGCCGATACTGTAACGATTTCGTCTTCAGGACCAAAAAATGTGCGGCAATGCAGACCCAATAAACTCTCTTATCCTGCCCCAATAACCAGTTGCTCTTGCTCACAGGATAGTTTAGTTGCTAACTTGGCGCGTAGATTATTAGCTAATGCTGATGGATAATTATTAGCAACCTGAATGGCCTTCCCTACCGCTTCGGGAACACCCGGCGCAAAGCCCCACCTATTTTCATTGGAAGCTAGCTTTGAAATTCTTGATGGCTTATAAGTCACCACCACTTCGTCTATAGTTTTTCCAGGAACATAGCCTTTTAACCCTCGAATGTGTGTTGGGATAATCTCGAACATATCGCGCTCAAATGACATATAATTGAATTTTCGATTAATTATCTATCTATAAGATAATAGCCTAGCTTTTCATTTACTAGCACCATAAGAAGTTGTATTTTAATCTCATGAATAATTTTAAAATCAAAAAAAATATTGTCATTACTGGGGCCAGCCGAGGGGTTGGTTTGGCTACTGTTAAGTATTTATTATCTGCCGGACACCGCGTCTTTGGTCTAAGTAGAAGCGAAATGGACCCTAAATTACGCTCATTTTCCGCCAAACAGCCGGGCGAATTACACTGGCATACTACCGATACCGACCTCGCGTTAATATCCAAAGCCATTGCAGGAGTTTTACCGGATAACGAACAGCTTGATGGGCTTATCCACAACGCCGGACTACTCATCAATAAACCCTTTTCTGAAACATCAGAAGCCGACTGGTTAATGCAATTCGAGGTAAACGTATTTATGGTACTCCGTTGGACACGTGGGCTTGAATCATTGATGGGACATGGGAGTCATATTGTGCACATTTCCAGTATGGGCGGGGTACAGGGTAGTTCTAAATTCCCTGGGCTCAGTTTGTACAGCGCAGCAAAAGGAGCAGTGAATATCTTCACAGAAAGTTTGAGTTCCGAATGGGTTGAACGAGGGATAGCAGTAAATGCCTTGGCCCTAGGAGCGGTGCAAACCGAGATGTTAAATGAGGCTTTTCCAGGGCTTCAAGCTCCGGTAGAGCCCAAAGTGATGGGCGCATATATCGCCGACTTTTGTTTGAAAGGGCATCATTTATTCAATGGCAAAATCCTGCAAGTTGCCATGCAAAATCCTGCCTGAATTTTTGTATTATCAACACATACTAATTATTATATGTTTTATTCGATCCTTCGCTGATTTTAATACTCACTTTTATATTATGGTACTAAAAAAAATGTTATTAAGAGCAGTTGCTGCAGCGATTATTCTAGTTCTATCTTGGGCTATTCAACCTTACAAAGCGACTGCCCAAACTATCAATACCTTGGGTGAAAATACGCTCAATGGAGCAGTCACAGGAACACTTCTAGGTGGGGCTAGTATGGCCTTAACAGACGATACTGATTTTTATTCACTACGAGTAGGCTTGGGATTAGGCACTTTATACGGGCTTGGAGTCGGGGCTTATGACCTACTCCAAACAGGAGGTAATCCTGGAATTGTATCAGGAGTTTTCAATGATGGACGTAACTCTACGATCATTGTTCTTTTAGATACTTTCTATGGTGCTGCTGCTGGAGCTGTTGTTGCTACCTCCGTCATGCTTGTTGCTAATGAACCGCTAGTGCAAGGGCTTCAATACGGTACTGGAGCAGGAGCTATCGCTGGATTTGGCTTCGGACTATTTGATACCTTTGTTTTAGCTAATCGATCTACTACCTTGGCTTTTATGCAACCTGGCAGCTACGAAATTCCTGTTCAAAGTGAAGGAACTTGGCAGTTGAAACAACAACCTGGAATAGATTTCGTTAGGCTTTCAGTAAGCTTTTAAGTTAAATGAATGCTAGATTTTGAACATTTTTTAGGGACTTATAATTATGGTAGTCATTTATCGTTTTAAGCATCCCCCTTTCATTATATTTGCCACCCCTTTTTGATCTATTTCAGCTAAAGTCTTTATTACTTCTCTAACCGTTTGCATATGTCCTGTGAGCGAATGGTGTAATCCATCAGGAATATAATGCCAAGCTCGAGGGCCATTTTCACCCATTCGTTCT
>MDTG01168712.1_pt1 | contig 10911 bp, 7 predicted proteins | sample 811421 | NCBI WGS metagenome assembly MDTG01 (sample SAMN05326645, study PRJNA326480) | marine metagenome | isolation source: seawater | place: Pacific Ocean: South East | collected 2011 | reverse complement strand
TTTTCAAATAAATTTACCAAAATTGAATTTTCATTTGACTTCAGAAGGCTACTTCCCAGCGGAAGTCAATTCACAGCTAGGTTTTTTGCTGGAAAATTTTTAAAACACAACCAACGGGAAACAAACTTTTTTGATTTTAACCTTAATCGACCCAAAGATTATCTCTTCAGATATAATTATTTTGGAAGGTCTGAGAACGATGGAATTTTTAGTCAACAAATTGTAATGGCCGAGGGTGGTTTCAAATCCATATTTTTTCCTGCGACAGCCAATGATTATTTATTATCAACCAATCTAACAATAGGTCTTTGGAAGTGGATTGAAGCTTATACAGATTTGGGAGTAGTCAAAAACCACAAAATGGATTCTAATTTCTTTTATAGTTCAGGCATTCGTTTTAATATCCTCCCAGATTATTTAGAAGTCTTTTTTCCTCTACACAGCAGTTATGGCTGGGAATTCAATGATGTACCTTATGAAACCAAAATACGTTTTATATTAACTTTCAGTCCCAAACAGTTAAAAAGCCTTTTTTCGAGAAGATGGTTTTAGAAACAATCCTTTTTGACAGCTTTAGACGGGCTATTAGCCCAAATCAATTTTTTGTAAATTTACCCTTCCAAAATGAAGATTGATAGCAAAGAAAGTAATTCTATTCTAAGTTTCGAGGACTATAAAGAACAAATTCTCGAAGATTACAAAGTTATCTTTACCAGTCGTCAAACCAGTATACTTGGTCGAAGAGAAGTGCTAAATGGTAAAGGGACTTTCGGGATTTTTGGTGATGGTAAAGAATTACCTCAAATTGTTCTAAATCGTTTCTTTCAGCCAGGTGATTTTCGTTCAGGATACTACAGAGACCAAACAATTTTGCTTGCTCAAGGTCATCTTAGTCCCGAAAAAATTTTTGCTGCAATATATTCTCACCCTGATATCGAAAAAGAACCAATGTCTGCTGGGAGACAAATGGTCGGTCATTTTTCCAACACTTTGGTTGATGAAAAAGGAGTTTGGCTAGATCAGACCCTTACAAAAAACCACGTTTCAGATGTTTCTTCCACTGCAGCTCAAATGCCTCGCTTGATAGGCCTAGCTCAAGCCTCTAAGATTTATAGAAACTTAAAAATTAAAAATTCTAAGAAGTTTTCCAATAATGGAAATGAAATTGCTTGGGGAACAATTGGAAATGCGAGTACTAGCGAAGGTTTATTTTTTGAAGCCATAAACGCAGCCGGAGTATTACAAATCCCAATAGTTATGAGTGTTTGGGATGATGGATATGGAATTTCGGTAGATAACAAACAGCAAACTACCAAGGAAAGTATTTCCAAAGCACTAAGTGGTTTTGCAAGAGAAGATGATATGGGAATTCATGTTTTAAGTGTTAAAGGTTGGGATTATTCATCACTTATTGAGACATATTCCTACGCTTCAAAAATTGCTCGTGAACAACATATCCCTGTTTTAGTTCATGTTACAGAGCTTACTCAGCCCCTTGGACACTCTACTTCTGGTTCTCATGAGAGGTATAAGTCTAAGGAAAGATTAGAATGGGAGAGGGAATATGATTGTAATCTAAAGATGCGAGAATGGATTCTTTTCAATGGAATATCTGACGAGGAATCACTAAATGAAATGGAAAGTGAAATCAAAAATGTAGTCAAAGAAGCCAAAAAAAAATCTTGGAAAGCCTACCAAAAACCTATTTTAAATCAAAGAGATCGACTCAATGAATTTTTGAAAGAATTCTTAATACAAACCAATAACGATGTAGAATTAAAAATCCTTCAAAAAAAATTGAATGAAAAAACAGAGCTTTTTTATCACGATGTGATAGCAACAGCAAGGAAAACATTCCCAATACTGATCAAAAAAGAGATCAATAACACGAAGGTTTTTAAAAAATGGTTAAAAGAGATCAAGGATGCATTACAAGAAAAATACTCTTCCCATCTTTTTAGTGAAGGGATCAATGGAACTGACCACGTTGAATCTGTCCCAGTAAAATACGAATCAGAAGCTCCCATGGTTGATGGAAGGATCATTTTAAGAGACAATTTTGACAAATTGCTCAAATATGAAAATCGTTTAATTATTTTTGGAGAAGACACTGGGAAAATTGGAGGAGTCAATCAAGGTTTAGAGGGATTACAAGAGAAATATGGTAAATTAAGGATTGCTGACACTGGAATAAGAGAGGCTACAATAGTTGGACAGGGAATTGGTATGTCGATTCGTGGTTTAAAACCTATTGCAGAAATTCAGTATTTGGATTACATATTATATTGTATTCAAATTTTAAGTGATGATTTGGCATCGCTAAGTTATCGAACCAAAGGGAGACAATTGGCACCTCTGATAATCAGGACGAGAGGCCACAGACTTGAGGGTATATGGCATTCCGGCTCACCTATGGGTAGTTTGATCAATTTGATTAGGGGTATACAACTTTTAGTACCACGAAACATGACCCAAGCAGCTGGATTTTACAATACTTTGCTTAGATCCAACCAACCTGCAGTTGTGATAGAGTCACTTAACGGATATCGGATCAAAGAAAAGATCCCTTCGAATCTAGGCAAATATTGTTTGCCAATTGGTAAAATTGAAGTACTGAAGGAGGGAACTGATATTACCTTAATTTCCTATGGATCAACCTTGAGAATTGTAAATGAAGTAGCCCTAAAGCTAGATCGCTATAAAATAAGCGCAGAAGTAATTGATATACAAACCCTAATACCCTTTGACAAAGAAAAAGAAATAAGACAGAGCATAGCTAAGACCAGCCGTTTACTAATCGTCGATGAGGACTTGCCAGGAGGGGGATCGGCTTATATTTTACAACAACTATTAGAAGAACAAAATATTTACCCTCTATTGGATAGCCAACCCAGGGTTCTTACGGCCAAAGAACATCGTCCTGCATATGGTGAAGATGGTGACTATTTTTCAAAACCCTCTGCAGATGATATATTCGAATGTGTTAATGAAATAATGCACGAAAACAACCCCAGTAAATTTCCTTTGCTTTGATTTTAGGATGCAAGTAACTTGACCAGGAGATCCTTAAGTATATGATCCTTATCCCCTGACTTGACCCCAACTCCTTTGCTTTTTAAATCAGCCTCTAAAACTAATGTGATGGCCATGCTAGCTTGTTTTAGTGTGAATTTTTTACTGGCAAGCTCATAATCTCTAACAAAATAAGGATTAACTCCCAAAGAAGCAGAGGCTTTCGATTTATCTCCTAAGCTATGATACAATAAGATCCTTCTGAAAAAGTTATATAGGCCTGAAATGGTTAATACGATAGGGTGGTTATTTGGATTATCAGCCATATACTTTAAGATTTTAGTACATTGGTAAAAATCTCGCTTTCCTACTGCCTTATAAAGTTCAAAATTGTTGTAATCTTTACTGAAACCTATATGTTGTTCAATGATTTCAGGTGTGATTTTGGAGTTTTCATCCAAAACGATTTTTAATTTATCAATTGTTCTATCGATTTTACTTAAATCTTTACCTAAAGCTTCGGACAAAATTTGGAGTGACTTGGTGTCAATTTTAAAATGAGCCTCCTGCAAGCGATCGGCTATCCATTCACCTATTTGATTGTCATACAAAGCTTTCGTTTCCAAAAGTACACCAAACTTTTTGGCAGCTTTATAAAGTTTTTTTCTTTTGTCAAATGGTTTATGTTTGAAACAAAAAACAATAATAGTTTTAGCTTGTGGCTGTTCGATAAATTCGGCAATAATATCGGTAGATTTTTCTAAATGCTGGGCCTCTCTTACTACCACCAAATGATGTGAAGCCAAAAGAGGAAACCTCTTTGCTGTTTCAATGATCTGGAGTGGCTCTACCTCTTTTCCATAAAACAACGAATAATCAAAAGAACGTGATTCTTCGTCTGTCAGTTTTTCGGTGATTTTAGACTCAAAACTGTCTATAAAATAAGACTCTGTTCCAGACAGTAAATAAAAAGGTTTGTATTCTGCCCGATCAATCGAGGACATTAGTTGATTAAATTCCTGCATCCTAAAAAAATATATGCAATTTTGCATTATGGAAAAACTCAATTTTCCCAAATTCGATTTCTCATTTAAAAGTAAGGAAAATAAAACCTATATATTTGACCCAATAAGAAAAAAATGGATAGTTTTAACCTCTGAAGAATGGGTGCGTCAGCATTGTATACAATTCCTTTTAAAGATCAAAAACGTCCCTTTAGGTTTTATTCAGGTCGAAAAAAAATTGAACATCAATAATACTGTAAAAAGGTATGACTTGGTTGTATTTAAACCTGACCACTCTATTAAGCTTCTTGTTGAATGCAAAGCGCCTAATGTAAGTTTGAAACAAAAAACATTCGATCAAATTGCCCAATATAATTCTGTAGTAAAAAGTGATTATCTTATGCTGACAAATGGTTTAATTCACTTTTTTTGTAAAATGGATTTTAAAAAGGGGCAATATCTTTTCTTACCAGATTTACCTAATCACAATTCCAATTAATGAGTTCAATTGCTATTGCCATTTTAAACTGGAATGGAGAGAAACTGTTAAGACGTTTTCTCAAGAATGTTGTTGATAATAGTCCTCTAGCAATGGTTTATCTAATTGACAACAACTCTACCGACAATTCTATTCATTATGTTGTAAACAATTATTCCAGTGTAAAAATTATTTTACTTGACAAAAATTATGGATATGCTGGGGGGTATAATAAAGGAATAAACTCTATTGAAGAGGATTTAATCTGTTTGCTTAACAATGATGTTTTGGTAAAACCAAAATGGCTGTTTCCTGTTTTGGATTTTTTCAAGAATTTTCCCAAAACAGCTATTGTTCAACCCCACATCATGGACTTGAATAAACCTAATAAATTTGAATATGCAGGAGCAGCAGGTGGATTTATTGACCGTTTGGGTTATCCCTATTGCCGTGGTAGGCTATTCAGTCATTTGGAAGAAGATCATGGTCAATACGACAAGAACAAAAAAATATTTTGGGCAAGTGGATCCTGTTTTTTTGTCAGAAAAAAGGTTTTTCAGTCCTTAGGAGGATTCGATGAAGATTTTTTTGCCCATATGGAAGAAATAGATTTTTGCTGGAGGGCATTAAATAAAAATTTAAAAATTTATTCATTGTACCAAACAAAAGTATATCATCTTGGTTGTGGGACTTTAAAGCCGTCTCCCCAAAAAACCTATCTAAACTTCAGAAACTCCCTCTATCTTTTACTCAAAAACTTGCCAGAAAAAAGAGGTTTTAGAATTTTTGAGCGAATGATCTGGGATGGAATTGCTGTTTTATTCTTCATACTAAAATTAAATTTTTTAAATTCTTTTGCTGTTATTAGAGCCCACTATTCGTTTTATAAAAATTACAGTAAAATTAAACGAAAACGTTCTAAACGAAATCTATTTTATGACTATTACGCACAATCTAATCTGCCTCTTAGATATTTTTTTTTAAAAAAAAGGAATTTATGAAAGTCGAAGGCATTTTTTTGGGTTTTTATATTATTTTTGCTGAAGTTTAATAAATATTACACCAAAATTAAAATGAAAAATAAACTTGCAATCATAACAGTTACTGTTTCCGCTCTTCTATCATCTTGTGTTTCTCAAAAGAAATTCGCTGAACTGGAAACCCTTCAACAAAACACCAAAGGTTTGTTGGATACAGCAACTGTAAAATTAAACTCTTGTAATGAAGAAAAAGAGGCTGCTGAAGCTCGTTTGGCTTCTTTGCAAGACAGAGTTACATTTCTTCAGGCCAACAACCAAGACCTTATCAACAATATTGGAAATTTAACTACACTCTCACAAAAAGGGGCTGAAAATCTCGAAATGTCTTTGGAAAGCATGAAAGAAAAAGATATGAGAATTCAATCCATGCAAGAAGCCGTTACCAAAAAGGATTCTGTTACCCTTGCTCTGGTTACCAGTTTAAAAGGAGTTTTAGGCAACATGAGTGATGATGATATAGAAATCAATGTAGAAAAAGGAGTTGTCTATGTTTCCATCTCAGACAAGCTTCTGTTTAGAAGTGGAAGCTTCACAGTTACTCAAAAGGCAAAAGAAGTACTAGGCAAAGTTGCTAAAGTAGTAAACGACAAGCCAGAAATTGAATTTATGGTAGAAGGACACACTGACAATGTCCCAATTAAAATAGAGGGAATTGAGGACAATTGGGATTTGAGTGTCAAGCGTGCCACTTCCGTTGTTAGAATACTTCAAAACGATTTTGATGTGAGCCCTTCTAGAATGACCGCTGCAGGTCGAAGTTACTTTATTCCACTTACTGATAATAACAATGCAGCCAACAGAGCTCGAAACAGGAGAACTCGAATCGTAGTACTTCCTAAATTAGATCAATTCTACGATTTGATTCAACAAGGCATGAAATAAGCTCCATCAAACGTTTAAATTAAAAGAAAACATCCCTTAAAAGGATGTTTTTTTTTACAATTTATCCAAGTTTCCCTTTCCCTCTCTTAGTATTTTGGGAACAGAATGACATAAATCCACCACGGTTGATGGAACATTTCCACCGAAACCGTCCTCCAACATTAGATCAATATCACTTTCCCAACGCTCATAAATCATATCGGGATCTGTGGTATAATCCAAAATTTCGTCTTGATCATGCAATGAAGTGGTAATCAAAGGAACTTTGAGTAACTCCGTAAACGCCTCCAGTATGGGATGCTTGGCCATTCTAATACCAATTGACTTCCGCTTTTCGAAAGGTTTGTGAAGTTTTAAACAAGGCAGAATAAAAGTATATGGTCCCGGTAAACAACGTTTTAACAGCTTAAAAGTAGAACTGTCCAAAGGTTTTATATAATTGGACAAATCGCTAAAGTCTCTCATAAAAAAACTAAAGGGAGCTTTATCTAATCTGACTTCCTTGATATTGGCCAAACGTTGCAAGCCTTGTAAATTATCACTCAAACATCCCAAAGCATAAACCGTATCGGTAGGATAAATAATCAGTCCTCCTTTTTCAAGTGCATCTGCTGCTTTTGTTAGGAATTTGAGATTGGGTTTAGATTGATAGAATTTTAAAAGCTCTGCCATTAATTTTTGATTTTGAGTTTGGCAAAGCGCAACAATAAGTGTTTTTGTCCCACTCCTCTGAAATCAATCAGGGCTTTTTTGTCACTTCCCTTTCCTTCAATAGAAACAACCTCTCCATAACCAAATCGGTCGTGTTCTACTCTCATGCCCTGTTCGAGTTGTGCAATTTCAGAAGGAACAATGGCCAGTTGGGGAGTTTCCGAATCATTAATTTTTCTCAGTTTTCCCAATTGATTTTGACTAGGAGCCGTATTGATTTTGGTCGCTTGTGATTTTTTTGCAACTGGCTTTTTGGGTGGATTAAAACCACCAAAAATACCCTTGTCTATCATGGGTTTAAAAACATAGTCATCTTTGTGGATAACATAATCCAAATACTTCTCGTCAATCTCCCCAATAAAACGACTGGGTTCTCCATCCACCAGTTTGCCCCAACGGTAACGGGAAAGTGTATAGGTTAAAACTGCTTTTTGTTCTGCTCGTGTAAGGGCCACATAAAACAATCGCCGCTCTTCCTCCAATTCACTACGGGTGTTGAGACTCAAAGCAGAGGGAAACAAATCCTCCTCCAAGCCCACTATAAAGACTACAGGAAACTCCAGCCCCTTGGAAAGGTGAATAGTCATAAGATAGACACAATCCACGTCACCTTCTTTTTCGTTATCAAAATCTGTTGCCAAAGCAACATCTTCCAAAAATTCGGACAACCTACCTGTTGCATCTGCCAATTCCCTTTGTCCTTCGACGAAATCTCGAATACCGTTGAGCAATTCCTCAACATTCTCGACCTTTGAGACCCCTTCCGGGGTTCCATCTTTCTTTAACTCCAATACCAACCCACTTTTTTTGGTCACCATATCGGTAATTTCAAATGCATTGGATTTTTGGTTTTCGATTTGTAAACTAGAAATTAAATTAACAAAACCTTCAAGTTTCTTTAAAGTTCCTGCATTGAGAGAGAGATTCAATTGGGGAGCATTCTGAAGGGTTTCAAAAAGGGAGATGCCATTGTTCTTGGAACCGATGATGAGCTTATCCAAGGTAGCCTGACCAATACCCCTACTGGGGTAGTTAATAACCCTTTTAAGGCTTTCCTCATCTTTGGGATTAATGATCAGACGTAAATAGGCCAAGAGGTCTTTGATTTCTTTTCTTTGGTAAAAAGAAAGTCCACCATAGATTCGATAAGGAATGTCTCGTTTTCTCAGTGCATCCTCTATGGCACGCGATTGAGAATTGGTTCGATACAGTATAGCAAATTCCTTATTTTCACGTTGCTCCCGCATTTTAAGCTCAAAAACTTGAGAAGCAACCTCCCTGCCCTCATCAGCATCAGTGGTACATCTTTGTACTTTGATCTTACTGCCTTCTAAATTGGAGGTCCAGACAACTTTTTCAATCTTATTTTTGTTGTGACTGATGATGGAATTGGCCGCATTGACAATATTTTTAGTGGAACGGTAGTTCTGTTCCAGTCGGTACAACTTTACGTTCTGGTAATCTTTTTGAAAATTCAGTATGTTATTGATGTTGGCCCCACGAAAGCCATAAATACTTTGTGAATCGTCACCCACCACACAGATATTCTGAAATTTATCGGATAGAGCTCTGACAATTAAATACTGTGAGTGGTTGGTATCCTGATACTCATCCACCAATATATAACGAAAACGATCTTGATATTTCGCTAATACCTGGGGGTGGATGTTCAACAATTCATTGGTTTTCAGCAAAAGATCATCAAAATCCATGGCACCTGCTTTAAAACAACGCTCAACGTACTCCTTGTAAATTTCTCCTAACTTGGGTCGTCGTGACATCGCGTCAGCCTCCTGCAGTTCAGGATCATTGTGATAGGCCTTTACGGTTATCAAGCTGTTTTTAAAAGAAGAAATACGGTTTCGGATCTGTTTGTATTTGTAAATATCTTTATCCAGTCCCATTTCTTTAATGATAGAGGCGATCAAACGATTGCTGTCTTGGGTATCATAAATAGTAAAATCCCTGGGAAAACCCAATTTATCGGCTTCTTGTCTGAGAATTCTGGCAAAAACAGAGTGGAAAGTACCCATCCACAAGTTTTTGGCCTCCCCCTCTTCTACTAATTCCGAAATTCGGGCTTTCATTTCCCTTGAGGCCTTGTTGGTAAAAGTCAGTGACAAGATAGAAAAAGGATCCACACCTTGTTGCATTAAATGGGCTATGCGATAGGTCAAAACCCGTGTTTTTCCAGACCCTGCTCCGGCAATCACCATGAGCGGACCATCCTTGTGCAGAACAGGCTCTAGTTGTGTTTCGTTGAGTTCTTTGAGGTAATCTGTGCGTGTTTCGTTCACGTTTTAAAATTAAGGCAATAATTAAACCCCAAGAAAGCCTCAGCGCTATAGTTATCCACAGCTTTTTATGAATTTTAAACTGATTCTGGAATGGAAATGTACTGCATATGTATGACATTCAAAATCAAAAATTATTGTTGATCTGTTAATTATAACTTTTAAGCATTTATTGTTGAACGCCTCCTTGAGTGGGAAAATATTGTGTAATCACTAAGTTTGAATTCCATTAATTGATTTAATGGTAAAAGGGAATAATCAAAGATAATTTCTTGGGTAACTTCCGAAAAATCTTTTTTTATTTATTCGGTTTTATGCAAGGACAAATGACTGACCAGTAAACTCCCTGTCGATGAGCCCAAATACAAATTGCACGTTCTGCTCTTAACTCATCAAGTGTTAGGCAACTCCCAGTAGAAAGGCTCCTTTGCTTCCACCACCGAAAATGGATAATGCACTCATTAAAATCTATTTTATCCCAAATTAAGGGAAGTTTTAAACAATACAAATTGAATCATCCTGAAAACAATTATTTTAGTAAATAGATGGATACACTTCAAACCCCCATAGAATATCTAAAAGGCGTTGGTCCAAGTCGAGCCAATTTACTCAAACAAGAACTGAACTTGTTTACCTTTCAGGATTTGTTACATTTTTTCCCGCACCGCTATATCGATCGTTCTACTTTTTACAAAATCAATGATCTGCCCAAAAATTCCTCTGAAGTACAAATCAAGGGAGAAATTATCGAGATAGAAATGATCCGACAAAAAAAAGGTAAACGTTTAGTGGCCAATTTTACCGATGGGCAAAACAACATGGAATTGGTCTGGTTTCGGGGTCATAAATGGATTAAAGAAAGCTTAAAATTAAATACGGACTATGTGATTTTCGGCCGCCTCAACTGGTATGGTAATCGACCCAACATGCCGCATCCTGAAATGGAAACTCTAGAAAACTTTGATAAAGGCTTTTCCAAGGCCCTTCAGGCGGTATACCCCAGTACTGAAAAACTCATTTCCAAAGGTATTTCTCAAAGGGCAATCATGAAAATGATGGGTGAGTTATTGTGTTCTTTAAAAAATCCATTTGCAGAGACCCTTCCTAAGGATTTGATCACTAAATATGACCTGATCGATAAAAATACAGCACTTAAAAACATACATTTTCCTCAGAATCAAGATACCCTTACTGCTGCGCAAAACCGATTAAAATATGAGGAGTTATTTTTTATTCAATTGCAATTGTTGATGAAAAACCTTCAACGCAAGCAAAAAATAAAAGGTTTTGTTTTTAAAAAAGTGGGTGATCAAGTCAATACTTTTTTCAATAACAACCTTCCTTTTGAATTGACTGAAGCTCAAAAAAGAGTCATCCGAGAAATCCGAAAAGACATTGGTAACGGACAGCAAATGAACCGCTTACTTCAGGGAGACGTGGGATCAGGAAAAACCATAGTTGCCCTTATGGTGATGTTGATTGCAGCCGAT
>MDTG01120995.1_pt1 | contig 10911 bp, 17 predicted proteins | sample 811421 | NCBI WGS metagenome assembly MDTG01 (sample SAMN05326645, study PRJNA326480) | marine metagenome | isolation source: seawater | place: Pacific Ocean: South East | collected 2011 | reverse complement strand
TATAACGGTAACACAACAATAATGGTAAGAAAGAAAAAAGACCCGAGAAAAGGAACAGGCAAGAAACCTAAAGGTTCAGGAAGAAGATTATATACTGACGAGAATCCAAAAGATACTGTCAGGATAAAGTTTGCTACAGCAAAAGACGCTAGAGCAACTGTAAGAAAAGTTAAAAGAGTTCGTAAATCATATGCACGAAAAATTCAAATACTAACTGTAGGCGAACAACGAGCAAGAGTTATGGGCAAGAAGACTGTCGCATCAATATTTAAATCTGGTAAGGCAAGTCTGAGGAGAGCAAATAATGCCAAGAAAAAGACGAAAAAGAGACCCAAGACTAAAACGCGCAGGCGTTAGTGGTTTTAATAAACCTAAGAGAACACCTGGGCATCCAAAAAAGTCACATATTGTAGTTGCAAAAGTAGGCAGCAAAATAAAGACTATTAGATTTGGTCAACAAGGTGCTAGTACGGCTGGAAAACCTAAAAAAGGTGAGTCCGCTCGTATGAAAGCCAAACGTAAATCTTTCAAAGCTAGACACAGAAGAAATATAGCGAAAGGAAGAATGTCTGCAGCTTACTGGGCAAACAAAGTCAAGTGGTAAAACTTTTAAACTCGATAGCAGGAGTTTTACTACTTGCACTCTTCTTCTGGAATCCTTATCCATTTAAGATTCTGGAACTGAAGACTTTTGACTGGTTGATGATGAATCAAGAGCCAGTCCAAAACGAGAATATTCTTCTCGTAGACATAGATGAAGAGATAGTAGAAGCCTACAAAGGTTATCCACTTCCTCGTTCATTCTATGCACAAGCGATTTCTAAAACAGTCGGGGTGCCAGGTATTACAGTATTAATGCCAGACCCAGACTTAAGAGGAGAGGTGCATGATGTTAGATTAGCAAAAGCACTTCAATCCATACCAAGTGTCTTAGCTTATACAGCTTCGACCCAAGCTACTGAGGGAGGACCACATGTTGGTACTGCTCAATTAGGAGGTGATCCACATCTATGGCTATATCGTTATCCAGGAATTTTAAGACAACTACCGCTCTTATCGGCCGTCGCCGAAGGAAAAGGGCTCGTCAACTCAAGCGCCGAAATAGACGGCGTCGTTAGAAGAGTACCGCTGGTAGTAGGAAGCCAGGGAAAGATATATCCATCTTTTGCTCTTGAAATGCTAAGGGTAGGTGTGGGAGACCCGAGCTATCAAATCAAGACTACGGACGGGGGTATCGAGTGGGTGCGGGTGCCCCGATATCCCCAGATGTATACCGACCCTAACGGTAGGGTATGGTTAAATTATAACACTAAATTTTATAGGCAATCGGCCGCCGAATATATGGAAAATCCAATAGAGGCACCGTTTGTTATTTTCGGAGTTACAGCAGAGGGAATTACTAACCCTGTTCCAACTCCTGGAGGAATGAAATACCCACATGAACTACAAGCAAATTTATTGCATAATCTTATTATTGGGGATAGTCCATCTACTCCTGAGTGGGGACAACTCGCCGAGGCCACGACAGCCATTGGCATTGTTCTACTATTCAGCGTTGCGGCTTATTCAGTAATTTTATCACTACCTATATTACTAGCCTCTATTGGAGGGTTAATATACGCTACCCTAAAACTCTTTGAGTCTTCCTATTTATTTGACGTTTCTGGTATAATAGTAATCGGGGTTCTGTATTGGGCTATTGTTTCTTTCACTAATTTTGTTCAGCAATTTATACTTCGTCGAAGAATTAGACAACAATTTGGGACGTATGTATCCCCAGCTTTGGTCAAAAAATTACAAAAAGACCCAACGTTGCTGAGATTGGGTGGGCAAACAAAACGACTCTCATTTCTTTTTTCAGATATTCGGGGATTTACTCCCATCTCTGAAAAATACCAGTCAGACCCTCAAGGACTTACGACTCTCATTAATCGTTTTCTTGACAATCAGACTGAGATAATATTAAAACATGGCGGTACTATTGATAAATACATGGGAGACTGTATCATGGCTTTTTGGAACGCACCTTTAGATTGTGAAGACCATGAAAGAAAAGCTACAGAATGTGTACTTGAAATGAGAGTGGCATTAGGAGAATTAAATGAGAAACTTAAAGAAGAAGGGCTGGACCAAATTCATACAGGAGCTGGAATTAATAGCGGCCCGTGTGTGGTGGGAAACTTTGGCTCCAGTAGCCGTTTTGACTATAGTGTCCTTGGCGATGCTGTCAATTTGGCTGCAAGGTTAGAAAGTTCGTGCAAAACATATGACACAGATTTGATAATATCTGAGTATAGTTTAGTTGATGGGTACGATTATAAATACTTAGACGAGGTAACAGTAAAAGGAAAGTCTGAACCAGTTAAAATCTACACCATTGAAAAATAGGTCTTGACATCGAGCTTGATTTTTGATATAATTATGATTATGAAGTAGGACTTCACAAGAAAAATGGAGATACAGCAATGGAAGCCGACGAAGTGGCATTAGAATTAGCAAAACACGAAGCTGTCTGTGCGGAAAGATGGAAAACTGCATTTAACCGCTTTGACAAAATCGACCAACAAATCAATAGAGTAGAGACTATTATGATTTCTGCTGCTGGAGCTCTCATAGTAGGTGGAGCAGGACTAGTTATTACATTGTGGAACATCCACTAGGACAATTATGATTGAAGGATATAGGACAAAAGACATGAAAAAGTCAACTAAAAAATCAGAGGTGTATGAAAAAGACGGATTTTGGACATTCGAAGGTGCAAATCAAGGATATAACACCAAAGAGAATGCAGAAAAGGCACTTAAAGAAGCTAAGTCATCAAAATAGACTTAATATTTGTAAAGAGTGTGAGCATTACAATAAATTTTGGAAGTTTTGCAACCTTTGTGGTTGCTTTATGCCCCTCAAAACTAAGTTAAGATGGGCAGAGTGTCCCGACGAGCCTCCTCGTTGGACATAGGAGATGAAAATGGCGTTAACAGCAAAGCAGAAGAAGTTACCTAAAGCTTTACAGCGTGCTATTCTTGCTAAACAGAAAGGTATGGGCAAGAAAAAGAAGAAAAAGAAAGGTGGAAGAAAGAAAAGAAGCAGAGGATAATTGGCTAACTTATTTTCGTTCCATTAAAAATGTCTGCCCTTGGAGTTACGAGAGTTACAAGAAGGGCAGAATTTACATAACGGAGTTTACACCAAACAAAGTTAATAGAACTGAATTAGAATGGAGCTGTATATGGTATGATGCAGTTGTATATTTAACAGATATGTCAGTTGATGAGTTAGATGAGTTTGTAGAAGAAAGAAACCGCAAACAAAATTCGTGTGAATATCTCTGGTCTCACCCAGAGTTTACAAAAGGCGGTAATAGACAAACAAGTCGACCTATAATAATTCAACAAGACAGAGCGTTCTTAACAGAACTCAGAGGGAAGAATCGTGGCAGTCAGAAGAAGAAAAAGAAAAGCTACTAGAAAGAAAAGACCAGTACCTACAAACAAAGCTCTGTACGCTAGAGTAAAAGCTGAAGCTAAGAGAAAGTTTAAGGTATACCCAAGTGCGTATGCAAATGGTTGGCTCGTAAGAACTTATAAATCACGAGGCGGCAGATATAGAATGGGGTAGCTATGGCACTTAATAGAAAGAAGCATACCTCATTTTTAAGAAATAAACATGTGTATAAGTCAGCTGGCCCAGCTAGAAAAGCCGCTAGGAGACTTGGATTAAAAGGCATACATGCACATGGTAGAGGAACAGCAAAAAGATTTATGCCAGGAAGTTCTCACAAAGCATATAAAAATGCTGTGAAGAAACGAAGGAAAAGATAATGGCAAAACCAAGTGGAGGACTAACTACATGGTTTAAGGAAAACTGGGTAGATATCAGTCGTAAAAAGAAAAACGGCAGACACCCACCTTGCGGGAGAAAGAAGGCGAGAACAGCAAGAGGGGGCTATCCCAAATGTGTACCAGCTCGTGTTGCAGCAAAGATGAGCGCTTCACAGAAGAAGTCAGCTGTAAGAAGAAAAAGAGCTAAAGCTCAAGGTGTCGGAGGCAGGCCTACAAATGTAAAAACATTTGCAAAAAGAGGCAGAAAGAAGAGCCGAGTCACTAGGAGAAGAAGAAGGAGGTAGTATGGATGAGTTACTGCTGGAAATGCAGAGAGCAAGTCTCCTACTTGAAATACTTCAAGAAAAGTTCAAGAAAAAGTTAGAATGGAGTAAGGAATTACAAAATTCTTTAGAGATAAATGATTTACAAGAGGTTGAAAGATTAGCAAATGTTAAACAAAATTAAAAATTGGTTAAAAAAGTTCTGGAATATTCTTACAGGTAAGGATAAAAACTGGGACGGAAAAGTTGACATCAAAGATGACATGATATCAGCAAAGCAAAAAGCGAAAGCTAACGGAGAATAAAAATGGCTAGACAAGGCGGTTTTTTAAGTGGACCAACTGGAGTTCACAACACGCAGAAGATTCGTAAGCACAGACTCAATAGAGGAGTGACTAGGGATATGAATGCAGCTGCAGGAGTTCCTGTAAATTCAAAGAACATGGGTTCTATGGAATATGCAAGATACAGCGCAGCACCAAAAGGGATAGGACCAAGGTTTGGTAAAACTGCAAATCCTAAGAGAGCAAAATTTCCAAGAAGAAGAAGATAAATGAGAAACACTATCAATACTAAAGAAGCATGGTTAGCTGAGACTGCGGCATTTGTTGCTGAAGACTTACAAAAACTTACTGATGCTTCTTTAGAGCGCGAGTTAACGGATAAAGAAACCAGTTTGGTTTCTCTGTTTGGGGCATACTTATACCTCTACAGAACGGCGAATCTACACAGTTTAATAAGTAAACTAACAGATTCTGAACAGGAAATATTCACTAACGAGACAATCCATTGATTGAAGTCAGCAGAACAGATATAGTTCCTGACTATTTGATGGAATACGACGCAGAAGATAGATTTATCAAGCTTCCTATTGAATCTTATCTAGAGCTACTGGGTGTTGACCCTAATACATCTCAAACTGCACTAATTAATGCAATTAGTAATCCAAAGTATAGATTTGTATGTGCCGCAGTAGCTCGTAGGCAAGGGAAAACCTACATTTCAAATATTATAGGGCAACTGGTATGTTTAGTGCCTAATAGCCATGTGCTATTAATGTCGCCTAACTACTCACTATCACAAATATCCTTCGACTTACAAAGAAATCTTATAAAACATTTTGATTTGGAAGTTACAAAGGATAATGCAAAAGACAAAGTTATAGAACTATCAAACGGTTCTACAATAAGAATGGGTTCTATCAATCAAGTAGATTCAGTGGTTGGTAGAAGCTATGATTTAATTATATTCGACGAAGCAGCGTTGACAGATGGTAGAGATGCTTTCAATGTTGCTCTAAGACCTACCCTAGATAAAGAAAACTCAAAAGCAATATTTATTTCTACTCCTCGTGGAAGAAATAATTACTTTGCAGAGTTTTTCTACAGAGGATTCTCTGATGAGTTTCCTGAGTGGTGTTCTATAAAGGCAACTTATCACGAAAACCCAAGAGTCTCAGAATCAGACATTATTGAAGCACAAAAAAGTATGTCAATGGCTGAATTCAATCAAGAATACATGGCAGACTTTAATGTCTTTGAAGGTCAAGTATGGGCATTCAATCATGAAGAGTGTACAGCAGACTTAAAAGCAATGGAAGTGAAAGATATGGATGTTTTTGCAGGCCTTGACGTAGGTTACAAAGACCCTACTGCATTCTGTGTTATAGGATATCATTGGGACGAGAAGAAATTCTACTTATTAGATGAATATCTAGACTCTGAAAGAACAACCGAACAGCACGCAGTACAAATACAAAAACTTATAGATAAATGGGAAGTTGACTATATTTATATTGACTCTGCTGCTCAGCAAACAAGATTTGACTTTGCACAAAATTATGACATTTCTACAATTAACGCCAAGAAGTCTGTACTAGATGGTATAGGTCATGTAGCAGGAATAATTGATAATGATAATCTTATTGTTGAACAATCTTGCAAAGAATCGCTTATGGCATTAGACCAGTATCAATGGGACCCCAACCCTAATTTGATGCGAGAGAAGCCAAAACATAATGATGCATCTCACATGGCAGATGCTATCCGATATGCCCTCTATACATTTGAAACTACAGCGACAAGTTTTTAAGACCCCTATCAAAAATATCTCTTGACATTTTGGTAATATTTTTGATATAATTCTAATTAAGAGTAAGATAAATGAATTTTAAAAGAGATTTGGTTAAGTATGTTCGTGATAAAGCTAAATCACGGTACCAAAAGAGTAATAATTGTTATATCTGCGGTGATACCGAGAATTTAGACTTTCATCATTTTTTTGGACTTACAGAGCTTTTAGAGAAATGGTTAAGAAAAAATAAAATAGTAGTCGAAACCGAAGAAGATATACTTGACGTAAGGGAAACCTTTATACAGATGCATGAAAAAGAATTATATGATGAAGCTGTGACGCTGTGCCATCTTCATCATTTACGACTACACTCGATATACGGTAAACGCCCTGCACTAATCACAGCAATGAAACAAAAGAGATGGGTAGAAAAACAGAGAGTAAGACATGGCATGGTATGACAGATTTTTAGGAATTGAACGAGAGGAAAAATTAAACCCTGCTCAATATACAATAGCTCGGGACGAAGGGCTGTCAGTAGATTCCAGAGAAAACAAGTTAAATTATCGTTCCGCCTATGAAAACTTAGAAGTAGTTAATAGAGCGGTGAATATGATTGTTGATGATGTTGCTGAAATACCATATACAGTAGCAGAGAAAACTAGAGGAGTGAATCCTGTAGCAAGAGATGTAAGACGAACTAGGGTAGATATATTACTTAATAAAGAGCCTAATCCTTTTCAGGATATTAGTGCTTTTAAAAGAAATCTAGTTATTGATTTAATAATAGATGGTAATATATTTGTATACTTTGACGGAGCTCATCTGTATCATTTGCCAGCAGACAAAGTAAAAATTTATACTGACGATAAAACATTTATTGAAAGGTATGAATATGATTCCACAATAGACTATTCAGTCAACGAAATAATTCATATAAAAGAAAACAGTTTTAATTCTATCTACAGAGGAATTCCAAGACTAAAGCCTGCGTATAGAACAATGGTTTTATTAGATAACATGAGAATTTTTCAAGATAATTTTTTTAAAAACGGAGCAATACCAGGATTAGTTCTTAAAAGTCCTAATACTCTTTCTGAGAAAATCAAAGAAAGAATGTTACAAGCTTGGAGCATGAGGTATAATCCGAAAACTGGTGGTAAAAGACCATTAATTCTTGACGGTGGACTTGAGGTAGATGAACTATCGAAAGTAAACTTTAAAGAACTAGATTTTCAAGAATCTTGTAGAGCAAACGAGAAAGTTATTCTCGAAGGACTAGGAGTACCGCCTATTCTTATGGATAGCGGAAATAATGCTAATATAAGACCTAATCATAGGCTTTATTACTTAGAAACTATACTTCCTATAATTAAGAAAATGACTTATGCTTTTGAAAGATATTTTGGATATCAACTTAATGAAGATGTAACAGGTATTCCTGCTTTACAACCAGAATTAAGAGACCAGGCTGCATACTATGCAACTCTGGTAAATACAGGGATTATTAGCCCTAATGAAGCTAGAGAAGCTTTGGGCAAAGAACCTATAGAAGGATTCGACGAGCCAAGAGTACCTGCAAATATAGCAGGCTCAGCAGCTAATCCAAGTGAAGGCGGTAGACCGCAAGAAGAGGAAGCAAATGAATAAGAAAACTAAAACTTTACAAATCTTGGGTGACTATTTTGTCAAGAAAGGAAAAGTTCTTTCAATAGACGAATATAAGAAACAAGATGATGCTCCAATGAGATTCATAATAGCAAAGAGACCTTTTGGTTCTTGGGCTCGTATGATTTCAATGATGGAGTATAATCTTCCAAAAGTTTGGGAAGATATACACAAACCTAAGTCTAAACCAGCGCCAAAGAAAACGGTAGCTAAGAAAAAAGAGGATAAATAATGAATAAGATTTTTCACTATACTTCTACTTTTAAAGCCCTCGGCGAAGGAGAGGACGGTAGTATTGACATTAAAGGGTCAGCTAGTACTAACGGTCTTGACAGAGCTGGAGATATTATCGAATCAGATGCCTGGACTAAAGGTGGATTAGAAAATTTTAAAAACAATCCTATTATACTTTTTAATCATAATTACGATAAACCTATTGGAAGAGCAACAGGTCTAGAAGTAAATGACAAAGGATTAGATATCTCTGCAAAAATATCAAAAGCTGCAGGCGATGTCACACAATTAATTAAAGACGGTGTCCTTGGAGCCTTTTCTGTTGGTTTCAGAGTCAAGGATGCTGATTATATGACTGAAACCGACGGGTATAAAATAAAGGACGCTGAACTTTTTGAAGTCTCTGTCGTGTCTGTGCCTTGCAATCAGGGAGCAACATTCTCTCTAGCAAAGTCATTTGACAATATGGAAGATTATGAAGAGTTCAAGAAAACTTTTGTAAAGGCTAACTCAATGGAAATAGCAGATGCTGTTAAAATTGAGCAGCCAAGCGGGGAGAAATCCCAAAAAACGGAGAAAACTATGTCTGAAGATGTAAAGACTCCTGAAGGCTTTGACCTTGAAGCATTCGCAAAGAAAGTAGCGGAAGATACTGCTACTAAACTTGCTATGCAACAAGCCGAGCAGAAAGCAAAGGAAGCTGCTGAAGCGGAAGAGAAATCTGCTGAAGAAGCTAACATGAAGGCTGCCGAGGAAAGCAAACAGGAAGAACAGAAATCAGTTGTAACCTCAGTTATGACTGGTGCAGAAAAACTAGTGTCAGATGTTGAAGAAAGAGTTCTCAACAAGCACGAAGACCTTGAGAAAGTAGTTAAGGAACTTGAAAAAGACCTTATCGACAGAAACCAAGAGATTCAAGCTATGAGAGAGTCAAAAAGAATATTCTCAGATAGAGGAAATTCTGATTGGCAGAAATCTTTTGAAGGCGACATCATGGATGCTAAAATGTTAGGTCTCGCAACTGGAAAAGGGTATGACACAGATTATGCTAAAGGTGTAATGGAGAAAGTTAACGCACATAGTGGTGTTGCTGTATCTTCTGCAGACTTTGAGCAAGTTGTTTCAACAAATATCGAAAGAGATATTCAGAACGAATTGGTATTAGCACCTCTATTTAGAGAAATACCTATGACTTCAGCAACTCAAATCATACCAATCATGCCAGATAGCGGATATGCAGAATTCACTTCTAACCAAGCTGCTAGTGGTTCATCACCACATGGTAACTTGTCACAAAGAGGCGATGCATACAACCCAGGTTCAGCTGGTGGTATTGACTTAACTGAAAGGTCACTTTCAACCAAAAAATTGATTTCCCAAACTTTCTTAGGAAATGAAACAGAAGAAGATGCAATTATGCCTATTCTTCCGTTATTGAGAGAATCAATGGTTAGATCGCACGCAAGAGCGATTGAAAATGCTATCCTATTAGGGGATGACGGTGATGGTGCATTTGGAACATCAGGTGCTTCATTTGAAGGTCTTTGCCATTTAGCTGCAAACGACTCAAATACAACACAGCCAAGTGGTACTTTTGCTGCTACTGACGCTGTTACAGCCGCTGACCTATTAGGGTTAAGAAAATCAATGGGTAAATATGGCGTTAACCCAAGTGAAGTAGTTTATATTGTTTCACAAGACGTCTATTACGACTTACTCAGTGACGCTGAGTTCCAAGATGTCAACCTAGTTGGCGACATGGCTACTAAGCTAAACGGAGAGATTGGACAAGTATTCGGTTCAAGAGTACTTATCTGTGATGAGTTTGCTGCTAAAGCACACTCTAAGTTCAACGCTGTTGCGGTGTACCCAAGAAACTATGTAATGCCTAGATTAAGAGGTGTTACTATTGAGTCAGATTATGAAGTAGCAAACCAAAGAAGAGTCCTAGTGGCTTCTCAAAGACTAGGTTTCTTAGACCTAATCGATGGTGCTGATTCAGTTCAAGCTCTTAAGTACAAATCTAACTAATAGATTTATATGGCTCGAGGGGAGCCTATCCCCTCACTTTAAAATTATGGCAGTATCACACGGAGGAACAAATTTAATAACATTAGCACAGTATAAAGATTTTGCTGGGCTACAAGGCGTATCGGAAGATGCGAAAATAAATGTTATTATACCTTCAGTGAGTCAAGCTGTAAAAACATATTGTGGAACTTCGTTTGTGGACTTTGTTAGTTCAGATAAAACGGAGTTCTTCGATATTAAAGATAATTTTACAAATGCAATTATACTAGACGAAAGTCCTATCATAAGTGTAACTTCAGTACAGGAAAGAGAGGGACAATCAGGTTCTTATACGACCCTAATTACAGAAAATTCTGATAATAGTGGCAAATATGAATATGTTATTGACTTTGAAACTGATACTATATTTAGAACAGATGATAACGCAGACAAGTCCTTCCCAAAAGGAAGAAAAGCTGTAAAAGTAGTTTATAGAGCAGGATATACTACAACTCCTGCAGATTTAAAACTAGCACTTTTTGACTTAGTAAAATACTATCTAAAAGATGAAAGAAAAGAAAGACTTTCAATAAGTGGAGCTCAAATTAGTAATCAAGTTACTACTAGCTTAAGAGAAAATATAGGATTTCCTGACCATATAAAAAGGATACTTGATTTCTATAAGTTATATAAATAATGTCTAAGCAACGAGTACAAAATGAACTAAATAGACTTTTTAAAGATAAGTTTACTTATGCTCAAGTTAAAAAAGAAACTCAAGCTGAAGACGTTCATTTAATAACTTTTAGTCCATTAGATGC
>MDTG01373249.1_pt1 | contig 10912 bp, 8 predicted proteins | sample 811421 | NCBI WGS metagenome assembly MDTG01 (sample SAMN05326645, study PRJNA326480) | marine metagenome | isolation source: seawater | place: Pacific Ocean: South East | collected 2011 | reverse complement strand
TAGAGATATTTTTTTATTAAGATCAAGAGAATCTATTGTGATTTTTGAATCATTTCTTTTGAATAATGATGAATAGCAGTAAAGAGAAATTGTTGAATTAATAACGGCTCCACTATTTTGTGAAAAGAATGCTGTAGTATCTGAGCCACCACCCCCAAAGCTTATTCTAACAGGAGATTTTGATCTTGCACTTATTAAACCTTCACCTCTATGCGGAAGATTGTCAATAGTAAAAATTGATTTTAATTCCATTTTAATATCTAAGACAGGGATTGCTTTTATTTCATTATCCATTAATTTATAAATTTCTTCGTGTGAAGAGTTTTCTTTAGCATAGACAAAATCCTTATTCATACTATTATCAATAATTTGATCTATATCATCGTTGATCAATAATTGTCTTCTAATATCTCCATCGGTCGAAATCCCTTGAACTTGATTTTTTTTATTACAAATAACTATTAGACCTTTATGGTTTCTATCTATTTGCTTTAAAGCGTCTCTTAGAGAGGTACCGCTATAAACTATAAAATCTTTTATATTCATTTTTTATCATTTTTTATAATATCATCCTTTATCTCAGAAAAAGATTTATGAATTGAAAAATTAAATTTTTTTAGGATTTTTGTTTTATCTAAAAGAATGTTATCCTTATTAAAATTTATACCATATCCTCTGCAATTTAATCTATATGCAGTTTCTAGGTCTGTTGTGTTATCACCAATATATATAAGTTGATTTAATTTTATGTCGTGTTTTTTTATTATTTCACTACCAAATTTAATTGATGGTTTTCTATATGTACTTTCTACAGGAGGGTAATCAGTAGCTATACAAATATCTTCAAATATTTTTGAGCTTATATTAAGTAATTCAATCATTTTTTCATTACATCTTTTTACATCTTCAATGTTAAAGTAACCCCTTCCAACTCCAGATTGATTGGTATGTAGAAATAATAAGTAACCTTTTTCTAAAAAACTTAAAACTATGTCTCTTGAGCCTGGATTAAGTTTAACATCATTTGGATTATTAAGATATGGCCTATGTTCTATTAATGTTCCATCTCGGTCAAATACAATATATCTCATGGTTAAAAATGATTAACTTTTTCCAATTGAATACAATGGTTTATCAAAGATATTCCTTCCATCAAATACTAGTTTGGAGTCAATTTGTAAATTTTTAAACTCCTCATATTCTGTAAGTATTACATATGCATCATATTTATCAGATGATAAATTTTTGTCTTTAATACTTACTCTTTTACTAACTTGATTAAAAGCATAGCCCCATTCAAGATTAATGTCTTTAATTATATTATTTCTCTCAACTTTTGGGTCATATATTTCTATTCTTGCTCCTGCTTCAAAAAGTTTTTGAGTAACAAAAATTGATGCTGATTCTCTTGAATCATTCGTGTTAGCCTTAAAAGCCCAGCCTAGAATTAATATTTTCTTATCTTCTAAATTTCCTTTAAAATGTTGAATTATAGTCTCTGTAAATCTGTTTTTTTGATAATTATTAATTTTTACAACCTGGTGCCAATACTCTGCAACTTCATTTAAACCATAAAATTGACAGAGATAAACCAAATTTAATATGTCTTTTTTAAAACAACTTCCACCAAAACCAACTGAAGCCTTTAAAAAATGAGGACCAATTCGATGATCCATTCCAATAGCATTAGAAAGTTCATCAATATTAGCCCCTGTCTTTTCGCAAAGTGCTGAAAGACTATTAATAGATGAAATTCGTTGAGCTAACATTGCATTAGAAGCTAATTTTGCAAGTTCTGAAGACCATACATTAGTTGTTAATATCTTTTCTCTTGGAATCCAATTAGCATATATGTCAACTAAAGCTTTAACCGCTTTTTGACCAGATTTTGTTTTATCACCACCAATTAAAACACGGTCAGATTTAAATAAATCTTGAATTGCTGTACCTTCTGCTAAAAATTCAGGATTTGATAAGATTTCAAAATTAATTTTTTCAGAGTTTTCCTCTAATATTTCCCTTATTTTTTCAGCAGTTCGAACAGGTAGTGTTGATTTTTCTATTACTATTTTATCTGATTTAGAGTATTTTGCTATGTCTTTTGCACAATTTTCTACATATCTTAGGTCTGCAGCCATTCCAGCTCCCTCTCCATCTTTTTTAGTTGGCGTATTTACAGCCATAAAAATCATTTCAGATTTTTCAATTGCACCTTTTATGTCATTTGAAAAAAAAAGATTTTTACTGCGAACTTTTTTTATTATTTCTGATAGGCCGGGTTCATAGACTGGAAGACTCTCTAATGATCCATTCCATTGTTTTATCTTTTCTTTATTATTGTCTACGACGGTTATATTTATCTCAGGAGATTTTAATGCAATAACTGCCATAGTTGGTCCTCCAACATATCCAGCACCAATACAACAAATATTTTTTATTTTCATATTATTTTTTCAACAGCCATGATGAAGACTGTATCTTGTCCCCTAGTCCATCAATTAGTCCTATTCCTGATTTTTCACATATTTCTTTTTCTGGACATACATCATTATTTTGATCACCTCCATTAGCAAAGTACATTTTAAAGTCATTGCCAAATTTATTGGCTAAATCTGATAAAGTTGCACACTGAGTTTTATCCTTGTCAATTGAAAGAATTACTCTATCAACTATACCTATAGCCTTTACAATGATTAGTCTTTCATCTTCTTCCATAAACGCTTTGCTTCCTTTCAACTTTCGCTGAAGGTCACTGTTAACTATTACCCAAAGTTGATCACCTAAAGCTTTAGCTTTTTCAAAAAGCTCTAAATGACCTTTGTGTATTGGATTAAAATACCCCGAAACTATAATTACTTTTGATTTCATGTAATTCTATTGTAATCGTCCTCAATTCTTATAATATCATCTTCCCCAAAATAACTACCAGTCTGTACTTCAATAAATATTAATTTTTTTGTACTGCTATTCTCAATTCTATGTTTAGCTCCAAGAGGTATTAATATTGTATCTCCTTTTTTATAATCTTTAACATTACCATCCAGGGTAATTCTACCTATTCCTTCTACAATTGTCCATGCTTCTGATCGTTTATGATGATATTGGTAAGAAAGTCTTCCTCCAGGATCAACTTCAATTCTTTTTAACTTATATGTTGGCTCGTCATGCAAAACAAAATAACGACCCCAAGGACGTTCTTGACTTTCAATTGATATCATTTGTCTTTTGAATTAAATAAAATTATTTTATCTCTATCAGATGTAAACTTGGAGGCCAGATAAAAACTAATCTTTCGCCCTATTAAGTCTTCTATTTTATCTTCTAAATTAGATATATATTCCATATTTAGGTCTTGACCAATTAAGAATACTTCAATAGTCCCTGAATCATTTCCTTTAGCATAGTCTCCTACTAATATAATTTGATCAACATTTCCCATACGATCTAATACAGTTTCAACAACATCTTCTAATCCTAAATGTTTTAAGACAACTTTTTGAAGTACATCAAATAAAGGGTGTTTAGTATTTGCTTTATACTCAACCTTATTATTAACCTTAACTTTTTCCAGATAACCAGCCCCTTGTAAATGGTTTAGCTCTTTGCGAATAGCATTTGTTGATTCTCTCATCTCAGTTGCCAAACCATTTAAATAGCCTCTATTAGCCTGAGAAATAAAAAACTTAATTAAAAGTCTAAGTCTGGTTTTAGAAGTAATTAATTCTCCTAACATTTTTAATTTTTGTTTAATTTTTTAGAAAGCTCCGCCCTGTCTGTCACACAAAACAAACAAGGAGAAAATCGATATTTTAAAAAACATTTAGGCTGTCTTCAATGTAAGCAAGACTCCTAAACTTGGTAATTCTATTTGAATTTTATTTTTTACTAAATTGATTATTTTCCCTTCTTGACCCTTAAAAGGACCTTCTGAAACATTGTAAGTAGCTCCTTTTTCTAAATTAGTAATTGAAATACTTTCATAAACACCAGCTAAGGTATTTTCCATCAACTCAATCTCTCTATCATGAACAATAGCTGGCTTTCCAAGCCAGAATACATAAGATAATACACCTGGTATAGAAAAAACTTGATTTCTATCTCTATCCGCTATTCTAACTAGAACATAAGATCGTAATAATGGCTTTATAACCTTTTTTTTTCTGTCTGAATACTGCTTAATTTGTGTAGTTACTGGACAATAAGCTTGAATACCCATTTCCTCAAGAGATTGGGCTACTTTAAGCTCAAATTGTGGTTTAGTATATATCACAAACCATTTCATATTCAAAAATTCTTTATCAATTTTTAGTTTAGAGCAAAAGCATCTATACATATAATCAAGTACCAAAAGTACTTACTTTATGGTAATTTTACAAAAATATCAATAGATTTTTTTTTTTTGAATCATTCTTAGTCTTTTTTCAACTAATTTTGAAAGATGGAAATGGCTAACATATTAGTAACATTTTTGCTCACTACTTTAATTATTGTAGTTTCTCAAAAAATTTTTATCTCTAAAAACTATATTGATAAAATAATAGGCAGGTCTTCACATAATACAATTGCAACAAGGTCAGGCGGTCTTTCTATTTATATTTCAATCTTCATTGTTTCTTTTTTTTATTATGTTTCAGGTTATACAATGTTTGACTATTCAATTATGGTCCCCCTGTCTCTTCTAATGTTTATTGGTCTTTATGATGATATAAATAATATTGATTTCAAATTAAAATTTATATTTCAAATTATTGCTGCTAAAATTATAATTGATAATGGTTTATTAATTGATAATTTTCATGGTCTATTTGGAATCTTTGAACTTGGTAGAATAGTTGCCCAACTTACTACAATATTTATTGTTGTAGCTATTATTAACTCCATAAACTTTATTGATGGTATAGATGGCCTAGCTATTTCCGTAATCATTTTATTTATAATATTATTTGAATTTTTTTCAAATGAAACTACTCCTTTTAAAAATTTCTCTATAATACTAGTAACTTCTCTATTGCCTATGTATTACTTTAATTTTAAAGATAAAAAGAAGGTTTTTCTAGGAGATTCTGGTTCTCTTTTTCTAGGAGGGATTGTAAGTATATATGTTATCTACATTTTAACGAATAATTATATAATTAAACCTGAATTTGATATGCATAAAATAGCATTTGTTATATCAGTCTTATTGTATCCAATAGTTGATATTATTCGAGTTTTTATAATTAGGGTTAGCAAAAATAAATCTCCATTCATAGCAGATAAAAACCATATACATCATTTACTTTCAAGAAAGGTAAAGAAACATTATTTAGTAGTTATTTTGATAATCTCAATTAGTATATCATTTGTGATAACTACACAGATTATAAACAAAATATAAATTTCAAAATTTGGGCTTTTTGACCCTAATTAGCACCTAAACAAAGTATACGATAGACCTGTGTACCATCAAGAAGTCCATTATCATTTGCAAATTTAAGGTCAAGGCATGCTTGGTCTTTTTTTCCTTCTTGCTCAATAAGTATTAAGGCTCGCAAATAATGAGCCTTAGGACTTCTTGAGTCAAAATTATCAATTAGATCATTTAATAATTTTAAAGCTCCCATGTCATCTCCAGATCTAATGAGTGAGTTTGCGGCATTCTCTTTATAGACAAGTTCATAGGGATTTATACTATCAGCAGCAATAAATAGGTCTTTAGCAGTTTGATAATCCCCTTCTTCAAAATTAAACATTCCTAATTGGTAGAGTCGATCAGCTTGATACATTTGATCTTCACCCACTTTTAAAGTATAAAAGCCTTTTTTTAATCTATCATTTCCAGATTGGATATCTATATCTATATCTGATAATGTAAAATCCGTATTGTCTGGATCTGTAATTTCTGCCATAGCCAATAAATAAACTTGATCATAGGTGGGATCTCGATTTCTGTTGTCAACTAGATCAATAGATTGATAAACATTTTTAATAGTTACACTATCTTTCACTTGAACAAGGGCATTAATATAATTTGCATAATGTATTGCATTTTTCGGCATATTATCAAATGCTTTTTTTGTATAATATAAAGCACTATCAGGCATATCCAGAACACTGTATGTATACCCTAAGAAAGATTCAGAGATAAAAAGATAAGGGTTTGCCTCAATACCCTTTTTAAATAGTGGAATTGCATCCCTATATTTACCATTATTTGCATAAAAAAGCCCTTTAATAGTTGGCATTGGTAGTGCTGTAGCAGATAAACTTTTATAATTCATTTCAAATTTATCAATAACATCTATTGAGGGTGTTGAGTAATCGCCAAGATTGAATTGTTTTAAAAATATAGCCTGATGTTGAGATGAGATTACTAATCTTGAAGAGGAATAAACAGAGATAGGTGTCAACACTATTATTAATAGAGCTATTAGGTTAGTGTATTGAAAGTTTATCTTTTTAAGATTAAGAACATTAATTGATATCGCTAATAAAAAAAGCAAATGCATCTGCTGAATTGGCCTAGCAAAAGGGAAATTAAAAGAAGAGTCGATTAAATAGACAATAAAGCTAATAATTAAAAAAGCTGAAAATAATTTAGACTCATAGTCTGACTCTTTATCAAGTATTTTTTTTAGTAGATTAAAGCATACAAGAACAATTAATCCAAAGAATAATATAGCACCTACAAGACCAGTTTCAGCCAGCAATTCAAGAAAATCATTGTGAGCATGGTAAGGGACAATATAATTTTGCATTTCCTGTTTTTCATACTTAACCGACTCATATTCCCAAGATCCAATACCTTTACCTAATATAGGCTTTTCCGTGAATGATTTTAGTGCATGCCCGTAATATCTTAATCTCTGAGATAAAGAGGTGTCCTCAGCTATATTATTTAGTGTAGAAAGTCTTGATTGAAATGATTGCGTATCAAAAATTCTTGACTCTATATTGTTTATAATTAATCCCAGCAGAACTGGAAGAATTAATACTTTAAATAAAACTCTTAAATTACTTCTTATAGAACCTTTCTTTTCTTTATTCCCTATGTATATAATAAAGACAGACATCAATATAGATATTATAAATAATGATAAAATAGCTGATCTAGTAGCAAATATTGCAGATATTATAAAAGCTATTATTAAAATTAAAAAGAAGTTTGTTTTATAATTACCTTGTTTAGTAATCTGAAAATAAACTAGAAATGGCATTTTTATTAAAAGTATATATGCAAGAATATTTATATTCCCAGTATATCCTCTGTATATTTGACCTCTTTGGGTTGGAGAGCCAAAATTGATTATTTCAAAGAGGTATGGAGCCATAATACTAATAACCTCAACAGCTAAAAGGCTCATTATTATATAAAAAAACACGCTTTTAATGTTACTTATTTTTGATATGAAATAAACTAAAAACAGAAAAGATACCAAGTAGGTAAAGACTTCACCTAACGTGGAAATAGACTCTGAAAGATTAATTGAATTAATTAGGGTAATTGATGACCAAATGAAAAACAAAAAAAAGAAAACTAATCCAACATTTTTTAATGATTCTGCTAATTCTTTAAATATATTTTTCTTAATTATGAAAGCAACATATGTAATTGCTGAAAGGTTTACTAAGTTTAAATATAAGATTTGAGGAACAGATTTGTCTGCAGCTCCAAAGTAAGGTACAAGACCAATACTCATGTATAAGATTAAAAATAGGTACGCTGCTTTCATATAAATCTGGTAAATACAAAAATAAAAAAACCCTCCGTAAAGGAGGGTTTAATTATAACAAATATTGTTTTGTTAATTTAGGATTTTATCCTAACCAGTGAATTCTAGTGAACAACTGTCTTGCTGTTCCAGTAGCCGCAGTAGTAACTGCAGTACCTTCACTAGCAGCTTCAGGATCTCTTACATCACCTGCTCCACCACCTGCAATTGAACCATAGATACCTGCATCATTTTCAAATATATCAGTTGATAATGTTTGAGATAATACACCAGTTTTTGTTTTAGAAGTGGATAACTCTGTTAAAATTGTGTCAGGGTTTCCTCTTGTAACAGTAACAGCTGTAGAGTTAATAGCAGTTCCAGAAGCAGTTGTTTCTTCTAGAGATATGATTAAGTCAACAGTAGATGCTGTGTTATCAGATGCGCTTAATTGAGCGTCATCAGAACCAATTAACCAGTCAATATACGTGTTAGTCGCAACACCACCTGTAGCTAAAGAAACATTAGCAGCTGAAGCTTTTGTGTGAGTTATCGCAATTGTTTGTCCGTAACCTCTTGATCCAGAGTTTTCACTCTTAAGAGCCATACCAGTCATTGTACCAGATGTTGTAGATGCATCCGTTGTACTCCAGAATGATAATGAACCAGAAGCAGTTCCAGCAGCAGCACCATATGAAGCATTCCATGCATTCGCAAGAGCAGAAGCAACAGCAGCAGTAGCAGCAGTACCAACTAATGAAGCAGTTCCAGAAGCTAAGTAACCTGTTACAGATGCAGTTACCGAATTACCACCAACAGTCATTGTGAATAGGTCATATGAAGTAACCATAGCTACCATTGTACCAGCTCCACCAGCAAATGAATGTGGATTAATTATAGGTAATGCTGTCATCTCAGCATCCGTATATCCTTCAAAGTTTGAAGCAGTAGTTCCTCCTGTTTTGAATACAACAGCAGGCATTGCACCATTTGCACCCTTGTAAATATCAAGTGTAGCACCTAAACTTGCAGCTCTAGATACAGCAGCAGAAGATTTTAACTGAGCAATCATTGCGTCTACTCCAGTGTTAGCAATTGTAACATCACCAAACGTACCAGCAGTTTCGAATACAGCAGTATTACCTATTTTTAAGTTAATAGTAGTTGTTCCTGCAGTAAATTGAGCAGGCTTTAAAATAAATGCTCTTTTTTCAGCTTGAATAGACTGAGCAGTTGGGTTTACCGAACTTTCAGCAACATAATCAGATACTACATTACCCCAAACAAGACCTACCCAGTTTGAGTCAGGATCAGCAGTTCCACCTCCATTTGTTTCGAATGTAGAAGCATTACCTGAGTTTTGAGCACCAGCAGTTTCAGAACCTTGAGTTGCGCCAGTATCAATAGTGTGAGTCGTTACTGTATCAAAGTTTACTGCACCAGCAGCTTCAGCATCAGCTAAAACAGCAGTTAAGTAAGTCTTCATTGTTGACATACCACCATCAGTAGCATATGATCCAAGATCAAGTGCATCATTATTAGCACCTGTTGTAGCATTAGAACCATCAATAGCATATTGTGTAGTTACACCATCTGTAGTATCTGTAGCTGTTGCAACAGTAATATCATTATCATATACATTAACAGTTGCGTTAACAGTAGAAAGAGTTGAGATTGCAGCTAAACCTGTAAAGTCAATAGTAGCTAGCTTATCATTATCATTTACAGCTAATGTTGAAACATTATTAGCATTCCATGTTAATGAAGTCATACCTTGGTTACCAGTAATAGTTACTGAAACGTCAGTATCATCAGCAGTAGCACCTCTATAGTTTAATTCTGTAGTATGATCAAAAACAGCAGATTCAATACCGTCGTTATTAGTCATAGTAACATCTGCTATTTCAGAACCTGTAACATCTAATGTAACTAAGTTATCATTATTTGTTAATGTTAAGTTTCTCATTGTAGCGTCAATATCAACAGAAGTTAAGTTTTGGTTATCAGTAGAATTAACATCTAACCAGTATCCTCCAAGCTTAATACTTGTAAGATCAGCTGAAGAGAAAGTAAGTGAGTTCTCCTTACCGTAAGCAGCGTAAGCTACAGAAGCTTTAGCAGTTGCAGAAACGTTAGGGTCATCAAATAACTTTGTTGTAATATCAACAGTAGCTAAATCATCAGCAGAAGATAAAGATACATCAACAGCACCAGTAATAGTTACGTTTTCAGTACCATCACCAATAACAATTGCACCTTCATATCCTGAGATAGTTAAGTTTTCAACGTTAGTAGCTGTAATTGTACCAGTATAAGAGTCATCCCATCCTGAGATAGTTACATCTTTTGGTCCACTTACAGTTAATCCCATATCAACTGCAGTACCTGCTGAGTTTAAATCATCTAAACTACCAATATCAAGAGTCGCCCCTTTTTTAGTAGTAATAGACATAGCAGAAGTATACACAGCTAAAGCACCTAACTGAACGTCAGTTGCAGAAGCAAAGTTTATAGTATTAGAAGTACCAGCAGTTTGAATGTCTGTTACAGTAGTTAACATATCCATGTTAACTGAAGTAACCTTAGAAGAAAATGTAGTACCAAGGTTAACTGTTCCAGCAGTAACTAATGTCTTAGCAGAAACTGGTCCATTAACAGTTAATGTTAAATCGCCAGTAGAAGCTAACTTATCAAAAGTCATTGCAGTAACTGCAGCAGCACCAGCAGTATAAGTATAATTACCTGTTACAGTAAAAATCTTATCAATAACTGATTGTAATTTAGTTGCATCCATTGCAGCAGACTGAGAAATAGTCACAGTACCGTTTACAATGTTTAGGTTATTACCTAATGCATGAGCAGCATCTAAAGTAGAAGCACTCGAAATTGTAAGGTTTTGGTTATATACATTACTTGTAGCAAGTAAGTCATCAACATCAGCCTCAATAGCATCAAGTTCAACTTGAAGTGCAGCAACAGCAGAAGCAGTAGCAGCAGTAGCAAGAGAAGCTTGTACTTCGTCTACTTCAGCTTGTAATGTTGCAAGGCTAGCAGAAAGACCAGTTAAGTCAATCGAACTTGCAGCAGCATTAGCAGCAGAAGCAGCATTTTGAGCAGCAGTAACACCAGCTTGAAGACCAGAAAGTGATCCAGAAAGTGAAGCTACTTGCCCTGATAAAGATGATAAACCATCAACTTGAGATTTTAAAGCACTAATTTGT
>MDTG01352816.1_pt1 | contig 10912 bp, 16 predicted proteins | sample 811421 | NCBI WGS metagenome assembly MDTG01 (sample SAMN05326645, study PRJNA326480) | marine metagenome | isolation source: seawater | place: Pacific Ocean: South East | collected 2011 | reverse complement strand
TGTGAATCCATTGGCTTTGTAGTCAGCTACCCAGGCCGCCCAATCCAATTTAAATTTTGCACGTTCCGATTTGATTGATGTTCTTAAACCGTCTGTGCCTGTGATGTCTGAAACAGAATGTGCTATGCCGTTTGGACTCGCTGGTGAAGTAGGCTTGTTGAGACCTGTTTGATGATTTCCTAATGTAACCGTTGGCATAAACTTATTTACCAAACTATCAATTGTGTTTAAACTGGCACTTTGTTATAGTAAATACACTTTATAAATGTTTATTGCGATACTCACATTATTATCGGCGTTGTCCATTTCCGGGGTTGCCATTTTCTACTCCGTAATTGGTCTTGCAACCATCTTCCCAGGTGCCTTCGTGCCTGTGGTCATTATGGGTGGTGTTCTCGAAATTGGGAAATTGATTACAGCCTCTTGGCTTTATCGGAATTGGAAGTTCACCCCATTTGGTCTCAAGTCCTATCTCACTGCCGCGGTCATCATATTAAGTTTAATTACGTCAATGGGTATATTTGGATTCCTAAGTAAAGCCCATCTCGAACAAAACCTGGCTTCAGATACACTCATCCAAAGGATTACGATATTAGAAGACAAAATAGACAGTGAAAAGATGTCTATTGAAAGGCAAACACTTATAATCAATAGAGCCGAAAAAGCAATCAGTAGGGATAGCGGAACTGCCACAGGCGACATCGAAGTGCAACAAAGTATCATAGCGGACGCAAATGAAAAACTTAAAACACTACTTACGGTCGAGACCAACACAGTGAAAGATCTTAACGACAGGCTCAAAGTACTAGATAAAAATGTCAGCGATGTTTTGACTTCCAACAAGTCTTTTTTCAATGAAGAGAAGGCGGCGGCAGAACTAAAGGCATCACAAAAAGAAGAACGTAAACTAATAGCAAAGAAAGTAGGTGAGGCACAAGATAGGATAGCAGAATTAAAAGCCGATCATAAAATTGAGATATCAAAGGCTCAAGAAATAATCGCCAACATGCGAAAAGGATCACAAAACAATAAAGGACAGTTTACTAAAGAAATAGAAGTTGCAGAAACAAAAATATTTGAATCACAAAATAAAATTGATCTTTTCATTGTTGAAAAACAACCATTAGAAAAAGAAATGCTGACCCTTGAAGCAGAGATAGGTCCCGTAAAATACATTGCGGCGTTGGCCGTAGATTGGGGCATCACTGACAACGTAGAAACCAGCAAGGCTGTAAGATGGGTTATATTGCTTTTAATTGTTGTATTTGATCCTTTGGCTGTGTTACTACTAATAGCGGCTAACCAAAGTTTAATGAGAAGATTTCCACCTGAGCCACCAAAACCACAAGAGATAGTTGATCTTGAAAAACCAGACGAAGAAGACATTACTTTAAAATGGAATGAAATGATGGACAAGTCTGATGCGGCGGCCAAGATGGAGCAGGCGACTGCAACCTTAAAGGAATGGAAGGACAAGTTAGAAAGTTTTAACCAAAAAGTACCAAAACCAGAAGAAAAGCCCGTTGAGATAGTTCAAGAAGATAATAATTCAGATTGGGGAGATGGTGTAATAGTACCCGAAAAAAAAACTGAACAAAAAGAAATAGTATCAGTTAAAGATGGCTTTGATCCAGACGAAGTTATCTTTGACATGGAGCCAATCACTAAACCTGCAGTCGACCTAGATGAACAATTGGAAAAATTCCGTAAAAGAGAGGAAGAAGAAAAGAAAGAACTTGAAAGGATTCAAGAGGAGGCCCGGAAAGAATATACAGAAGTAGACATAGATGGATTTAGACCTGGCAGGAAAGTTAAGACAAAGGCCACAGTTGAAGAAGCATTGAAGATGAGCGAGTCTGAGAGCGTACAGACTCCTATCCAAGAGAGAATCAAACCGGATCTAACCGAAGTTATAGAACCTGAAGCGGAGGTGAAGCCCCCAAAGCCGATCCTGAGTAATTGGCAAAGAGCTGAATTACTCGACAATTTCCATAAAGACCATGGATACTTTGAAGATGCTGAAGATTATGTGCAAAATGAAGAACAGAATGCCGACACAAATTGGAAAAAAATAAAAACCAAGACAACCACAGAAGAGGACTACCATCAAAGAATGGAGCAAAGGATCGAAGAGTTGATAGCTAAAGTTGATGCCGGAGAATTAAAATTAGAAGACTTGACTCCAGAAGATAGAAAAGTTATAATAGACATAACTAATCAGGATAAAATTTAAATGACACTTGGAATAAAAATGTTTGACACACTTGGCGCAATCACTGTGGTTACTCCACCTTCTATGATGCGTCCTGAAAAGTTAAGTTTCACGATTGTTTATCTTCAGGAGAAAGAAAAAAATCAATTTGCAAAAGCACTGAATGAATTATTTCCCAATGATAACATCACCATTTTCATGTTCGATGCTCTTGGAATGGAGGGATGGTTACAAGAAGCAATGGCACATTCTAAGTATGTAATAATTGATAAAGAAGCTCCACTATGGGTGGCTGAGATGGCTCCGGAGAAAAAGACTTATCATGTATCCTCTGAAAAAACAATAGAAGAAACTTTCAAGCAAATCCAAAACGAATTAAAGCCTAATGTCTGAGGAACTTTTAATATGCTCCTTCTGTTCTAAATCACGGAAGGACGTTACTAAAATGATTGTGGGTGCTAAGAAGACATCCATTTGTAACGAGTGCGTGAAACTATGTGTAGAAATACTAGAAGAAGACATAGTAAAGGCACGTAAAGAAAAGCTACATGCAGGTGATAAAAATATTCTAAACCCTGTAAAAATTAAGGAACACCTCGACCAATACATCATCGGACAAGACGCGGCAAAGACAGTTTTAAGTGTTGCTGTATCTAATCACTATAAGAGAATTGTACAACCACCTATTGAATTTGATTTAGACAAGTCAAATGTAATGGTGCTTGGTGCCACAGGTGCAGGTAAAACACTGATGGCTAGGACCATTGCGAAGTACCTTGATGTACCATTTGCCATAGCGGACGCAACAACTCTAACCGAATCAGGTTATGTTGGTGAAGATGTCGAAAATGTTGTACAGAAGCTATATGCAAATGCAGAAGGTGATATTGAAAAGACTGAAAAAGGGATAATTTTCATCGACGAGATTGATAAGATATGCCGTAAAGGTGAAAACACATCACTAACCAGAGACGTTTCAGGAGAGGGTGTGCAACAAGGACTTTTAAAAATTGTGGAAGGTACAGAATGCAGGGTACCACCACATGGCGGTAGAAAACATCCTGATCAACAAACTGTTACCATAGACACGTCAAATATACTTTTTATAGTAGGCGGAGCGTTTACTGAACTGGAGAAACAAATTAGATCGAAACAATCTGGCGGTATGGGATTTGGTACAAAACTGAAAGAACAGGATGAGAAAAATTATCTTACAGATGTTCAGCCAGAGGATCTAATAAAATACGGCCTCATACCTGAATTCGTCGGTAGGTTCTCAATGATTACAAATATTGATCCATTAACAGAAGCTCAACTTATACGGATATTGACAGAACCAAAAAATGCAATATTGAAACAAACCAAATATTTGTTTGGATTAGATAATATAGACATTGAATTTACCAAAGAAGCAAAGCAGAGCATAGCTCAAAAGGCCAAAGCCCTAGGCACAAATGCTAGGGGACTTAAAAATGTTGTGGATACAGTTATTTTGCCATATCAGTTTGATGCCGAAGAGATGAGAAACAGGGGCGTGGCAAAGATACAGATAACTAATGCGGTGGTTGACACTGGTGCCGACCCTGTGTTAGTATTTAAAAAGACGAATGGAATATCAAAAAAACAAATCTAGACCCAAATTTAAAAAGACAGTGAGACCGTTAGGTTTCCAAGGGTATTATGTAGAAGTACGCGAAGGAGAAGACGCCATCAGGGCATACAGAAAGATTAAAAGATGGATCAAAGAAGATAAGTTTATAGACCAAATCCGTGCAAACAACACCTACCAAAAACCCTCAGAAATTAAAAGAGAAAAACAGAAAGACCGAAAGAAAATCCTTAGAAAATTAAGAAGAGAAAGGGACCAAAATATTTCAATGCGTCCACAAAGAGGAAGATAATTTACCAAAAAGATCGTAATTTGACATATATGTATTATATGTTATAATAAATACAGTTGAAGATTGCTATAGATAGGATCTTCAGAATATAAACTCGCTTAACAATAGGAGGAAAGCAATGACAAAACATCTATCTATTTTTAATAATCTAAGACCACTAACCGTAGGATTCGACGACATGTTCGATCACTTTGAACATATGATGGGCGATGACGGCTTCTTTGTGAGAAACACAATGAGCAACTTCCCACCATACAATATAGTGAAAACTGGTGACAACACCTACGACATTGAACTTGCACTTGCAGGTTTCAACAAGAAGGACATCGAAGTTGAGTATAAGGAAAACATCTTGACTGTCAAATCTAAAAAACAAGATGAGACAAAAGATGAGGATGGTAATATCATACACAGAGGGATATCAAAAAGAATGTTCCAGAAGTCTTTTACCATCGCTAACGACGTAGAGGTCAAAGGTGCAGAACTTAAGGATGGTTTGCTAAGAGTGAGCATGGAGAGAATAGTTCCAGAACACAAAAAAGCAAAACTTATCAATATCAAGTAAAGCAAAAAATGGATAGGGTGGTAAAACACCCTATCTAAATTGACAACTATCGCAGTTATGTTATAATAATGGATGATACAAGATATGACAGATATACAAACACTGACTAAAGAAAAAATTAAACTAGACGAACCTGGAATGTATGACGTGATATTCCTAAACGACAACATCACGACAATGGAATTTGTTGTAAAAGTTTTAAAACAGATTTTCAATAAAACTCCAGAACAAGCCCAATCAATTACACAAAGGATTCACCAAGATGGACAAGGTGTTGTTGGCTCTTATGTTCACGAAGTTGCAGAACAAAAAGGTATTGAAACCACTCTTGCGGCACGGCAAGAAAATTTTCCACTACAGGTAAAAGTTAAAAAAAAATAATGGACTATGACGCTTATGTGAAACAGAATCAAGTAGTGGTTCAGTTTGTCAAAGATGTCATGCCTGGCACGATAGACAAATACGTTGGGACACTAGATTATGCATCGGCAAGATTTAACACTATACTAATAAAATTATCACAAAACCCACTATTAGCCGATCAGCATAAAAAAGATGTAGATGAATGTTTCAATGCTATACAAGGTTTCTATAGCTACACAACCAAATACATCACATCACCGTATTTTATCAAACCAGTTTATTCGCTTGTACTGTATATCATAGGCACCAAAAGAATTCCAAAGATAAAAAAGCTCTTACAATCGCTCAATAACTAGTTGTATGAAGAACAGTTTTGAGATAGATTCGTTTCTTGACGAGCATGAATTATCCGCACTTTTAGGATATTATAAAACACTACCACAAACTATAAACAGTGGAGACGACAAAAAAGCATTTACAACAGGGTTTCCCTGGGATGACCTACCTTTTGAAACCATCAAAACAAAATTAAAAAAAGTTTTTCCTGATTCAAATGTCACTGTCTCCATGTTCTTAGAGGAGTTTATTCCATGGAAGGTACACACAGATTACTTTAAAGAAGATAAAGTTCCACACTATGCAGTGCTGGTGCCTTTGGACTTTGAAGATAAATCTACCCACACCATAGTGTTCAATGAAGTAGGCATAAACAAAGACTGGAGAGGTCAACTGACCCAAAAATCTTTGTACCAATACACAGAAGATCAAACTAAAATTTTGAATCACATCGAACAGGACATGTTAGATAGATTGTCTGTTGGACAGATTCATAAATGGGAAAAAGGAAAAATGATAGCATGGCATAGGAACTTTCTACATTCCAGCGACAACTTTGAAAATGCAGGCATAAAGAGAAAGATTGCATTAGTGCTATTTTTGAATCAAGATGATTAAATGTGATCTACTAGTTGTTACTGCCCCATACACAGAGACAAACTTTCCGTTGCAGGCACCAGCAATTATCAAGGCGAGTGTTATCAAGCATGGATATACTGCAAATACCTTTGACATCAACAACGATTTTATAAAATTAGAAGACAAAGATCCGCAACGCTTTCAGTTATTAAAAAATTATTTCAGTTATGGCACTTTAGATGATCGTAATAACATCGACCTTGCTGAACAGTACGTTAAGAATATAGCTGAGGTCATACTGCAAAAGTATAGTCCAAAGTTTATTGCGGTGAGTGTATTCACATACCAGTGTCAAACTTTTAGTGAGATGTTTGCAGAAACTATCAAAAGCATGGATCCAAACATTAGCATGATATTTGGTGGACAAGGCATTATGACGCAAGGCATCAATGCATCTGACGGATGGGTAAAAAATCTCCGACAAAGGAAAGTGATAGATCATTACATAGTGTCAGAAGGTGAAAGGGCGATTTTGGATTTATTAGCTACAGGTAAAGGACATGGTATAAACAATACTGACTGGAAACAAGAATTAAACTTAGAAAGGTCACCTGTACCTGATTATGGTGACTACGATCTAGATCAATACAAAGGCGGCCGCTTAATGATAACGGGCAGTAGAGGGTGTGTTCGTAGGTGCTCTTTTTGTGACATTCATAAACATTGGAAAACCTTCGTGTTCAGGAGCGGTCAGTCCATTGCAAATGAAATGATTCAACAGAGTCAAAAATATAAAAAATTCAGGTTCAGTTTTACAGACAGTCTGATAAATGGTTCAATGAAGGCATACAGAGATTTTATCACTGTGATGGCAAAGCACAATAGTAATGCTAGTGATCCTATATCGTGGGCAGGCCAATTTATTGTGCGTGGCATAAAAACTATGACGAAGGAGGATTGGAAGTTAACAAAACTTGCTGGAGCAGAAAGTCTAGGCCTAGGAATTGAATCAGGAAGTGAAGATGTGCGTAACCACATGAAGAAACAGTTCAGTAACGAAGATCTCGACGAATTTATGGAACAGGCATATCTAAACAAGATCAAAGTTGAATTTTTAATGATTATTGGTTACCCAACTGAGACAGAAAAAGACTTTCAAGAAAGCATTGACATGTTCAGGAAATACAAACCTTATCAAAGTATTATCGACACTGTGCATCTTGGATCAACATTGGGAGTTCTACCTGGAACCCCTTTAGCCGAAGACCATGTGCATGATCTAAGTCTGAACGATGGCGAAAATTTTTGGATCTATGAAAAGAACAAAAGCCTCACATTTAAGGAAAGGATTAAAAGAAGGCTTATTGCGGGAGAAGAACTACAAAAAATGGGATATACCATAAGCAAAAATGATAATCAAATTAAACTTTTACATTTCTTATGGGGCATCTATAAAAACAAACAGAAACAAGGTGTTGACGATCTTGTCACAGAAGACCTGCAAGGACAGAAGTACTCGTAATGGAAATAGTTTTAAATTTACATGTTAAAAATTACAACGGTGGCCCGTTAATAAAAATTTATAATAACGATAAAACTTTATTCGAGGATAGCCTCATGGTTGCTGGACCACACATAGTAAGGATCAATACAGACATGAGCTTGCCAAATAAGTTAGTAATAGAGCATCAAGGCAAAAATATGAAAAAGGACACTTGTATGGACTCGGCAGGTACAATCATCGACGACAAAGGGTTCACAATAGATAGTGTTAAATTAAATGACGTGCTACTGGAGAATGAACTTTATCATTTTCCATTCATAAAAGAAAATGGTGAGCCAATAAAAAATAATAACTACATAGGATTCAATGGAAAGTTTGTAATTAATATTGACAAAGACAACTTATATGCATGGCAAAAAGGGTGGCAAAGAATGTTAGCCACAGATATCGAAAGTAACTTTTCATACGAAGAATTTAGAAAGGAAATTTTTAGTAATGACTAATTGGATTTTTTGGGCCATCCCACCCAACTATGTAAGGAGATATGTCTTTGCATTTTGGTTAGTCATGTTTATTTTACCTGCTTATGTTTTAGGATTGCATTTTACTAAATTAGGATTTATAATAAATTGGCTTTGGTTCGATCTAATTTTTTACGGATACGTCAGAGCAAAACAAAAGGCTGGAGGAGAAGACGAATGAAAGCAATAGTATGGAGCAAACCATCGTGTGTTTACTGTGAAAAAGCAAAGGCTCTACTGAAAAGCAAAGATATCGAGTATGAGGAAAAAAACATAGCAGATGGACACAAGATACAAGATTTATTGGAAATGGTTCCAAACGCAAGGACCATGCCACAGATATGGTTGGATGAAGAACACATAGGTGGATATTTCGAGCTTGAGAAAAAGTTAAAGGCCTAATGTATTTTGAGTTTCCTGTTAAAAAGATTGCATTTGATTTTAACTTTTCAGGCGACTGTAAGATAGAATTGCTTGTTAATGGTCGGCAGGTCAATGGTTATACTATACATGAGCACTTTCTAAAGAAGCACAACACCATCGAAATAAAATTCAACAAAAAGGATCCTACAGAGACCTCAGCCTTTGCTACACTCCAAAAGTTTACTGTAAATGACGGAGACTTCACAGATTATTTCAAAACTTTGCCTTACTCTGTCGACAATGATAAACACCCCGATGCAAACAGTGAAATCAGCAATAACTTATATTTCGGATACGTAGGAGTCATGTCTGTGGTTATAGAGCAGACAAGAAATTTATTACAACAAGCTTCATGGTTGATTGCTGATGATAATTTTGAAAATATAAAATGGCCTAACAGGAATGAATACTTTAGGAAAAAAACTTTTGAAAATGTCTATGAAGATTCAAAATTCATGTTTACAGGTTGCACGCCTCCGAAGATAAAAGAAATTGAGCAGTTCATAGATGAGCAGAAGTTGGGTAGCTTGATTTCACCACTAGATCTAAAAGATGCCAGGACAAAAGTTGAAAACTGGATAAATGCATCACAACGTGTAAACTTAAAAAACTTCAGTGAACTTGAACACTTTAGCGTATGCACAGGAGTTCGAGAATCACTTTATAGTTTCTTAACAAATTATGGAAAAGTTGGCCTGCCAAAAAAGTTATATCATTTCAATAGGCAAATACTGTCAGACAAGAATGTTCAAATTATCGACTTGTTTCCTGAAGAGCCTGAAGAGGGCTCTCGTGTTCTGTTGGAACTACCGACTCCGTGGTACGATGATCATCTGGTCGTTGACATGCTTGAGAAGGCTAAAAATAAAAATTGCTATATCGCGATCGATCTAACATGGCTACCTATGTGCATGGATAAAATAGATATAGACCTCACAGGCGTAGACGAAGTATATTTCAGTATGAATAAATGTTGGCCAATTCATTCATTACGTCCGGCCATGAGATGGTCAAAATCGAAAATAAACGACACACAAACTTTTGACTCCGACAGGATAGAATATCCTAAAATACCGTTCCACGTGCTGATGAAACTTATTGAAAGATTCAAGTTTGATTATGCATTTGAAAAATACGTAAAGGATCAAAAGGAACTATGCAACATTTTTGAATTAGAGCCAACATCGATACTATGGTTTACCAAAGATAAAAATACTAAACAAGATCAAAAGATAATGGAGCCACACTTCTTCCTCAGTGATTTTGTGTGTGTCACTAAATTACTAGAACACTCGGGACGATATTTTTGGTAGTTGACATAAGTTGGCTCGTAGTTTACAATAAAAGTAAGGAGAAAATATGATTAAAGAAGCATTAATTAAAAAATTGCAGGGTGACATTGAGGTAGCAAAAGCCGACCTTAAAACTTTCCTCGATAAACCTATTGGTGTTGCTGAGCATATCGACTACGTGATTACTGCTGAAAAGAAATTGGAAGCTCTTGCTCACGCAGAAGATAAACTTGAATCACTAACAAAGTTAGGCTAAAAATTGACGTACACAGTCAACGACAAGTGTATAATGTGTAAACACACAGACTGCGTGACAGTTTGTCCTGTTGACTGTTTCTACGAGGGCGAAAACATGCTGGTCATCAATCCAGATGAGTGCATAGACTGTGGTGTTTGTGAGCCCGAGTGTCCAGAGGACGCAATACTGCCAGATACAGAAGAAGAAGGTGCCAGGTGGATTGAGTTTAATGGCAAATGGGCAAAGCAGTGGTCGGTGTTGACAGAAAAAAAAGATCCATTGCCAGACTATGAAAAACACTCTGGAGAAGAGGGCAGACTAGAAAAATACTTTAAGGACAAATAATGAAAAACAAAAAGAAATCAAAATGGCAGATTAAAAGAGAAAAACATGCCAGTGAGAATTCGCAGTTCGACCCCAAAATACATCAACTTGGTAGGGAAGGATTTGGATTCCAGATGAAGAAAGACGTTAAAACAAAACCTGAAGAACTCTCAGGCAAAAATTTACCTTTTGTAAAAAAAAGATGATTATAGATAAAATTAAAGAGATGGGGGATAATCTAAGAATGTTGGAAGGACATGATAGGCTACACTACCTGATAGATAAAGCAAAGCACGTAGAACCACTACCAGAGTCGGCAAAAAACGAAGAGAATAGGATACGTGGTTGTGCAAGTAAACTTTGGTTGATAGGCGGTGTACGTGAAGATGGTACAATGATGTATCAGGTGGATGGAGACGCACACATAAGCAAAGGCACTGCCAAAGTTGTAACGGACATAGTCAATGGCGAACACAGGAGCGAGGTAGCAAATTTGACTGTAGAAAATTTCACAGCTCTCGGCATAAAAGAACTTCTGACAGTGCAGAGACAAAATGGACTGGGAGAACTGATTGACAGGATAATAAGGATAGCAAATGGATAAAGAAAACAAACAAAGTATAAGGGCAGACGAATACGAAGAACAGGTAAAGT
>MDTG01349611.1_pt1 | contig 10912 bp, 10 predicted proteins | sample 811421 | NCBI WGS metagenome assembly MDTG01 (sample SAMN05326645, study PRJNA326480) | marine metagenome | isolation source: seawater | place: Pacific Ocean: South East | collected 2011 | reverse complement strand
TTCGGAGACGGCTTCGACATCGCATTCCAGAATGGTTCTGACCGTCGTCTCTCTGCCATGGCTTGCCGAAGCGAAGGGATCGAAGTCATGGGTTCCGACAAGTCGTGCCGCACCGTTCTTCATCTTCTCGAGATCAAGATCATGGTGCGTCGTCCAAACGGTTCTGCGGTCGAACAAAGGCTTGATCACTCTGCCGTATTGAATGAGATAGCGATACTTCTTGATGCGAGCATTCGAGATCGGATCGAACTCTTCCGGAACGACGTCCGCTGAGAGAACCTGGAGATCATCCGGGCAACGTGATGTGATCGCGCGGGCGAGGCGCTCGACCGGTATCTCGGTATTGGTCGAAAAAGCCGCGACTTGTCCCACGGCATGCACGCCTGAGTCCGTTCTCGAGGCGCCTACGAGGACGATCGGTTCTCTCACCACCTTGGAGACGACGGTCTCCAGGACGCCTTGTGCCGTTCGAAGCGGGGGGGCGTCCTTCGGCTCCTGCTTCTGCCAGCCGTGGAACTCGGTGCCTTCATATGCAACGACGAGGCGGTAGCGAGTCATCTGGCGCTCAGTGCCCGAACAGATCGACCTGCGGGAACATGCCCTCTTTCTCGAAGTATTCGAGGGCATCGTCCACCGAGGGGAAGATCTTGGTTGCAGTTTCCGTGATGAACGGGCTAGGAGCCTTTGCAGGCTTCCAGACCACGTAGACTTCCTTGGTGTGCTCGAACGCATGATGAAGCTCACGCTCGACTCCGCTTGAGAGGCCGGGTACTCCGCCTTCAAGTTCCGGAATGTACGAGACGATCATGTCGGACTGATCCACGAGTTTGAAATCTCGCATGTAGATCTGGCCGTCGATGTCACCCGCGATGTCGAGGACTTCGCGGACTGGAAGTCTCAGATCTTCGCTTCCGGCGCGACCGCCGAAGGTGTGGTTCTCGATGTTCACCCAGTCCTTGCCGTCACGGGCTGCATCAAGAGCTCTGTCCAGCAGAAGCTTCTCGTCGACGTCGGCGGGATCGAATGCGATGAAGTGTTCGGCGATGGCGGCTCTGAATTCGTCGATTTCAGCCAGGATGTCCGGCATGTTGACGACGTGACTCATCGGGAATGAGGGATACACCTTGCGGACGTCAGGTCGAGTGACCATCTTGATGCAGGTTTCGACGGTGTCCTCGTGGCGTCCTCTGCTCAGAATGTAGAAGTCATTGTGGCATCCCATCGCGTTCGCCAGGAGCTCTGTCGCCAGGATCTCCTCCTCACGCCAGACCATGCAGTCCTTCAGTGTCGCATCGATGTCATGCTCTTCATGGAGTCTCTGGTGCACCGTCTCCACGTTGTCCACGAGGCAGATGAACATGTCGGGCTTGAGCAGACTCATCTGGTCGAAATCGAATGCACTGAAAAGACCATGATGCCATCTGAACGTGGCATGGGTGTTCACGATGACGTTCTCGTGTTCGCTGACAGGGGAGCTGCTGGAGATGATGTCCTTGAACGCGGCCCTCCGCAGGCTCGCGAGCCTGGAGATGGGAAGGTCGAGAATTCTCCCCGGGCGAACGTCGAGCGCCTCCTTGTACATCATGCTGCCGACATTGAAGAGGTCGATCTTGCCTCCTCTTTGGCCGGCCTGTTCACAGACGGCTTTAAGGTATGGGCTCTTGTCGACTCCGATTTGTCCTGTCACCACTGCACGCATTGCAGACCTCCACTTTCAGATCATCCAAGGGTACTCAACCCGTGGGTTTGTTGCTTCTTTCTTTCGAGATTGCTCTCAGCCATGACATCTTTTCGCGTGGCTTCGGCCCGGATTTTCTGCGTGCCGAAACAACCCATGACACCAAGCTCGTCAGGGCGATGATTCCTGCAACCACACCCAGAGCGGTGAATATCGTGGTGGAGAGGGATTCGCCCGCAATTTGACGGCCGATAAGTATGCCAAGCGTCACTTGAAGAGATGTGGTCACAAGGCACATGATCAATTCAATGATGGTGAATTTCTTCCACGGCATGTGGAGGATTCCCGCGACCGTCAGTGCCGGTGATCGAGTCCCCGGAATGAAACGTGCCAACACCAGCACGCCTGCGCCACGCCGGTCGAACTGATGCTTGACCTGAAGCAGTTTCTTCGGGTGTGCGAGTTTCTTGAACCAACGCCGGTGCAGGACTTTCTTGCCCAGTGTGCGACATATCGAGAACCAGAGGAAATCGCCTCCGAGCACTCCGATGTACGCCGCAACATACGTCGACGTGATTGCGAGATCGCCTCTGCCGACGAAGATGCCTGCGGGAATGTTCACGACTTCTTCACCGATGGGAATGCCGAACCCCGAAGCGAGCAGCAGGGCGATCATCGCCCATGGCCCGTATTCCCTGATGAATTGCGTGAATCCCGAGTCCGTGATCGACTTCTGGGACTCGGACGCAACCGTGGAAAGTCCATCGATATCGACTGCGGTGAGTATGTCCAGAAAAGTGCTCATGGGCGCTCGATTGTAGCTGCCCGGTCATTCCCGGTCAGTGTGTTTCGGGTGTCCTTGCTCGTCATGCCTTCGGAAAGAGCAGGACGATCGCATGGACTTCCACCGCTCGACCTTCGCCAACCGCATCGACTTCCTCGTGGGTCTTCGCTTTGACGTTCACGTCGTCCTTGGATGTTTCGAGAGTCTTCGCCAGATTCTGCCTCATCGCATCTTTGTGAGGCCCGATTTTCGGCTTCTGGCAGATGATTGTGACGTCGAGATTTCCAATTTCAAAACCGGCACGGGTGACTCGCCTGGCTGCCTCTCTGAGAAAAAAGGCAGAATCCTCACCGTCCCATTCCGGAGCATCATCAGGAAACAGCTGTCCGATGTCCTCTTCTCCGAGAGCCCCGAGGAGTGCATCCGTGACGGCGTGGTAGACAGCATCGCCGTCAGAATGGCTCACAGGCCCTTTTTCGTGCTCCAGGGTCACTCCAGCAAGAATAAATGGCCTGCCTGGTCCCTCTGGGTGCTGTTTCTCAAGGCGATGAAGGTCGTATCCATGTCCAATTCGGGGCTTTTGAGTCTTCATACTTCCAATTTACATCGTCGAGCACTGTAAATGCGAACGCAATTCGGGGTCACTTGCCGATATGGTGTCCATAGGACCAATATCAGGGTCGTTGGCCAGTCGTGGCCACCCTGAAAGATCAGTGACAACAATGAGGTGTCGTGTGATGAAATTCAGTCGTCTTTCCCCAGTTCGTACCATCGCGCTTCTTTCGGTGGGCATGCTCGCCTCGGTTCTCAGTGGATGTTTCAATCCCAACGGTGGAACCACGGGCTATTTCGCGTACATCTCGACTCCGATCTCACCGAAGACGATCGTCATCACGGAACTGCGCACCGGACAGCCGGTCTTCGTCAAGGAGATCCCAGTTGGAAAGCAGCTCAACTTCCGCTGGTTGTCCGACGGTGGTACCGACCCCTTGTACAGTCCCGCCTTGCTTGAGTGGACCATCACCGATGCAGGAAACAACGCCAGCCTTCTGGACAACCAGATGAGCTGCCCGGCCGAAGAGACCTGCAAGATCACGGTCGAGATCCGGGATCCTGAATATCCCGCGAGACCTGATGATGAGCGATACCGGGTCGACAGTGAAGACAAGTCCGACGAGATTCCTGAATCAGAATCCAAGCGAATCTACGAGTGATTCGACACGATGCGGTCGACACGTCGTCGGCAGTCAGCGAGTGATCACTTCAGGGAACCAAGCGCGCATTCAGCTGCCTGCTTGAAAGCTCTCCCTCGTGCCTGGTAGTCGCTGAATTGATCCCAGCTGGCACAGCCTGGTGACAGCAGAAGTACGTCACCTTTCTCGACATGCTTGCTGGCTTCGTTGACTGCGTTTTCAATCGTGTCGCATTCGATGCCGTTCTCTCCACTCGAAATGGCTTCTCCGGTCTGGCCCACTCCGTAGAGCCCGCCCAGGCGAGTGCTCAGTGAGATGATGGTCGAGAGATCCGCACCTTTGTCGTAGCCGCCTGCGATCAGGTGGATCTTCGAGGGATCATCAAACGCCTCCACGGCTCGCTCCGTCGCTCCCGGAGTCGTCGATTTGGAGTCATCCACCACCAGAATGCCCGATGACACGCCCAGTGGTCTCAGTCGATGGTCAAGCCCTCTGAAGGTCTCGATGAGGGGGGCGAGAGACCTCGCCAGAGTGCTGAGCTTCTCTTCTTCCGACAGCAGGACGGACAAAGCGACGCATGCGGTGGCCGCATTCTCCTTCTGATGGTGCCCGGGGAGACCGATACGTATGTCATCGAGAATGCGGGCTCGTAGTTGTACGCTCCAGTCATCTTGCTCGGTGCTCCACCATGGTGGATTCTTGGAGTCATGCTGCTGTGCACGTATGGAACCAGAGATGGCACTTTCGTTGATCGGAGGGATGTATCGTTGCGAGTCACGAATCACAGATTTGCATTCGATGTAGTGCTCCAATGAGCCGTGCCAATCGACGTGATTTTCATCAAGGCTGGTCAGAACGCCGACCGCAGGACTGAACGGAACAAGGCGCTGGTGAATCCAGTGCAGCATGAAACTCGACAGTTCCAGAACGATGACATCGGCCTCGGTCAGCTCCTCATCCGTCTGACTCAGCAACGACCCACCGATATTGCCACCGAGAAGACAGTTGAGTTCCATCCGGCGTGCCAGGTGAGCGATCATCGAGCAGGTGGTCGATTTTCCTGCAGAACCAGTGACGACGATCAGTCGATTCTGACCAAGTGCATGGAGACGATCGAGAAGCAGCTCGATTTCGGTGCAGACCACCAGGCCGCACTCTTGAGCCTGTCGCAGAAAGTCATTTTTCCAGGGTTCAGGCACAGCTGGATTGACGATCAGCAGGTCGGTGTTCTCGAAGGAAACCTCATCGTGGCCCCCCAGAACGAATCTCAGCTTGTCCCCGGCAAACTCGTCTCGTAACGCCCGGACCGGGCCCTCGAGTTCCGCTTCGGTGGCTCTGTCGGTGACCAGGACCCGCACCCCTCGATTCAGAAGATATCTGGTGGCACCCAGTCCTCCGCCAAATCTGCCAAGCCCCATGACGATTGCCTGTTTGTCTTCGTCGAGCGAGATCATGCATCGAGTTTATCACTCTTCCATGGAAAGGTGAGTACCCATGGCTTGCGTTACAATTCAAGCATGGAGTCCGTCGCACCTGAAGCAAATGAGTCTCGTCCGAGACACCTCTTGCCCTTTTTCGCCCTTGCTTCCTCTTTGGTGTTCTGCTGTCCGATGACCAGCATGATGGGGTTCGTCCTTGGTTTGATCGCACTGCGTCGAATTCAAGCTTCCGATGGTACGCTTGGCGGTCGCAAGATCGCGAAAACCGCGATGATTCTCGGGCTCGTCATGGTGCCCGTTCAGTATTTCACACTCGACGGTTTTCAGAAGATGAACGAGCGTCTCCTGCAGGAGGGGCTCGAAAACTCCATGTCGATTCTTTTCGACGTGGAGTCAGTCAGGCGTGATGACGACCTCCTTCGTGTTTTCAGCACTCTCGAGGGAAGAAGGCCATCCAGAGTTGAAATCAACAAGTTCGTCGATGAAGTGCTTTCCTCGCTGGGGGGATATCAAGGACTTTCCGTCATTCGAAGTACGCCGGGAGATTCCGGTTTTCTCGATCGAAGCTACGAGGTGGCGGTTGGATTTCGTTTCAGTGATCGGACGGTCACCGGAGGTGTCGAGTGCCTTGTGATTCCATCAGGAACGACCAAGCCACATGCGGTTCTTTTTCAACGTATCGAGTTGCAGCTGCGGCCTGAGTTGACCTTGCAGCTACCGCCTCTTCCCCTCGACCAGATGGACTCCACGGATGAGACCGGCGGGGACGACCACTCACCGGATCTTGAACAACCACCGGCATCGTCACGTGAGGAATCATGATGAGCGCATCTCTTCCAGCAGAATCAGTGGCTTCCGAGTCTGTTTCATCTGAATTGGCATCACGCTTGGCGGTCCTTTCCTTTGCCGCAGGTTTGATCTTCTGTTGCCCGCTCACCGGCCTGCTCGCCATTTCGTCAGGGGGGGCGGCGCTTCTCCTCGGGTACACCCAGTCGGTTGCATCCTGGCGAAAATACGCCTGGGGTGGAATCGTTCTGGGACTGATCGGCGCCATTGCCACGCCGCTCCTGGCGTGGGGTGTCAGTGGTTGGTGGGATCGTGAAGGAAGAATACTTTTTTCAGGTCCCAACAACGCTTTGTTTGCGCTGTATCAAGGGGATTCTGACGCCTTTCTCGATGAATTCGCATTCGTGGGTGAACGGCCTTCTGAGACGGCCGTGGCAGCCTTTAAAACGGCCCTGGAGACTCGTCACGGAGAATTCATGCGCTGTCTGTCCGATCAACCGCCTGAGCTGGAAGGAGCGGCTCCATGGACTCTCGATGACTACACAGCTCAATTCAAGACACCAGATGGAATCAGTGAGGTTCCCGTGTCGATCGGGCTCATTCGCACCCCATCGGATAGTCTGAGTCTGGTCTGGGTCGAATTTGATTCCGGATCCGAGACACCTCTCCGATTTCCAACGATGAACAAGGAGTCAGACGGTTGAACGAGCCAGTCATTCAAACCAAGGAATTGATCAAACGATTCGGAACTCAGACCGTTCTCAAGGGTGTCAATCTCGACGTGAGAAAAGGTGAGACGATGGTCGTGATGGGGGGGTCCGGTTGTGGGAAATCCACCATCCTCAGAATGATGATCGGCTCGCTCATGCCGACTTCCGGCTCCGTTGAACTGTTCGGTGAGGATCTTGCCACGCTCGATGAATCATCACTCAATGAAACCAGAAAGCGATTTGGAATTCTTTTCCAATCCGGGGCATTGTTCAATTCAATGACCATCGCTGACAATGTCTCGCTCCCCCTTCACGAGCACACCGAACTTGATCCCAACATCATCGATATTCAGGTCAAGATCAAACTGGAACTCGTCGGTCTTCGTGAGCATGCTTCGAAATTTCCCTCCCAGATCTCAGGTGGCATGAAAAAACGCGCAGGGCTGGCTCGAGCGCTTGCACTTGACCCCCAGATTCTCTTCTACGACGAGCCTTCCGCCGGCCTTGACCCAGTGACCTCCGCGGAGATCGACCAACTGATGCTCGACCTCACGAAGAAGCTCGGCGTGACCAGCGTGGTGGTGACCCACGAAATGGATTCAGCATTCACGATCGCGGATCGCATGTGCATGCTGGACAAGGGGCGAGTTCTTCGAATCGGTACCCGTGATGAGTTCGATGTCTTGCGTACGTGTTCCGATGAGGATGCTCCCGATCTTCCCGACGATGACCGCTTGATTCGTCAGTTTCTTCGTGGTGATCCACTCGGGCCTCTGACCGAGCGCCGAGTCGAGGACAGTTATGCCGAGGATCTCCTCGGGTTGCCTCCTCAGGGTGTGGTGAACACGCCTGCGATAGAACCCACTCGTTCTCGAAGTCGAGCTTCCTCTACATGACCATGGAAATCGGCCTCCCCATGAGGGGAGGCCGATTCGTGTTCTTGATCATCGGGAGCGGCCAGGGAAGCCTGCTCAGAGGCAGAGACCCCAGTTGGCGAGCACGATCGCCAGATCGCTTCCCGTAGTGTTGCCGTCGCCATCAAGGTCGGCCGGCGGCAGGCCCCAGTTTCCAAGCAGGAAGGCCAGGTCGACTCCGTCGACGGTGCCATCTCCGTTGTAATCAGGTGTACATGGAGGTTCCTTCTGGGATGAGTTGTCGATGGTCAGCATGTCGATGAACCAGTCGTCATTTGATGAACTTCCGTTGGTGATGAACCTGAGACGAAAACGCACGGTCTTCGCATCCGCGGGCATTTCATATTCATGAAAATCGAAAGCGGTCTGAGTGGACCCGTCCGAGACGATCTCATCGAGCTGGACCCAGTCGTTCGCGGAGTTGACATACTCGACTCTGAGAGATTTCCCTGCTTCAACACCTCTGTGCTGGGTGTGGAACCCCACGTACATGGGGTCGAATCCGAAGGCATTCATCCTCTGGCTTCTGATTTCGTCGTCCGAGTATTCTCCGCTGTTCAGTGAGTCGAGATTCAACGAACGCGTCCCGTCGACTTCTCCAATTGCATTGGTCGTGCTGATACCTCCCTTGTTGTGTATCCAGACCAATGAAGAGATCGATTCGAAGCTTTCGCTGAATGGGAGTTGAATGTCATCTCCGAACAAGGTGTCGCATGTGACGGAGTTACGGTAATTCACGATCGAATTGACCGCGCATGTTTCGAACTTCAGATTGCTTCCAGAGACCGAATCGCATGCGCCGACCCCGGAGCACATGATTCTGCATGGCTGGGATGAACATCCTGAAATCTGATCACAGTGCCCCGCGCCGAAATTATGCCCGAGTTCATGGACCGTGACGGTAGTTCTGAGCGTGAGATTCGAGGTCCATTTACTTTCAACCATCGCGTACGCAAAGCTTTGTTCGCACACCGTTCCGACAAAGGCGAGGCCGAGTACCCCACTGGCCACATTCTTGCCAGTGTGGATGTGGGCGACGTCACGTTTGATGCGGAATTCATCGTTCGCTGAGCTGTTCCATCTCGAGCGGAACTCGTTCAGGATGTTGCTCGAGTCCGTCGAACTCGAATACGGGTCGCTCGAACTTGCGCGCACCACAGTCGTCGTCAGTTCGAAGACGATGGAGACATCATCCTCGTAGACACTTTCGGAAAAGTTCCAGATGAGTTCGATGTCATTGAGCGTGGAGGTCACGCTGGATGAATTCTTCACGAAGTATTCGAAGTCCGTGTCGACTCCGACTTCGATGAGGTACTTGTTTGCTCCGGCAAGCCCACCCGTCGTGTCTTCGGTGTTGTTGACGATGTCATCGAAGGAGTCATTGCCACAACCATACCCCTGCGGAAGTTCGTATCTGTCGGTAAGAACGACATGGGTTTTTTCACTGGCCCCCTCAATGGATCGAGCCATCTGATCCGCATTTTCGAAACTCGCGAGTGGCTGAACGAACCAGGTGCCCTCATCGTCACCCAGATCGATCAAGGCATGAAGTCCGGTGTCCAGCAAAGAGGCTCGAACCGCCGACCCTTCTCGGCCCTGAACGGATCCTTTGTAGGTCCTTGCTTCGGTGGGAGTGACTTCATTGAGTTGAAGTCCGTCATCGACCATAAGTTTGAAGTCAGGTCCTCGCAGTGAATAGCGATTCACCTCGATCTGATGGTCCAGACCATTGATCTTGATGCTCATGCTGAACTGCTCTGGAAGAGACTCATCCGGCATCTCCAGATCGATCAGTTCGAAAGATGGTGCTGCGGGAATCGTCAGAGATTCCTTCTGGCTCAAGTGACCTGTGAGTGCGATACGATCTCCAGCGTCAGCTCCGCTGTGCATCGTGAGGATGGTGAGCATCGCAAGAGGGGCTGTGAGCCACTTAGAATGGTGCAGCATGGTGTCTTCCATTTTGAAATATCGTGTGGGTCCGTGTTTCAAATATAGTCATGAAACAGGCTAAATCCAAAGAAACTCACATACTTGATCTAGTTAGACCGTCTGGAATCATTGTTTTGGCTCTCGTGGAAATGAAAAGAGGACAGGGTTCGAGGCCCTGTCCTCTCTGTGCAGTCTTTTACGAAGGCAATCGCCTTTTCTGAAATCACTCTCCGATGCAACCCCAGTCGGCGAGGACTGCGGCAAGGTCGGTGCCACCGGTGGTTCCGTCGCCATCAATGTCTCCGCCGGCATTACCCCAGAATGCCAGGACCTTGGCAAGATCCTGCCCATCGACCACATTGTCCCCGTTGAGGTCCGAAGCACAGGAGTTGTCAACGAAATCGGCATTTGGAACGATCATGTTCACCATGATTTCAGCGCCGTCCTTGAAGGTGTTGAGCATCGCCTGTCCCTCGACCGGTGGGTCGCTGGTGTCGAAACTGAAGGTGTGCATGGTGTTCCATCGCAGAGCGTTCGCATCTTCGTTCTGGGCGAAGGTGTCACTGTTCCATTTGAGTGTTCCAGCGGAGGAGTCGTAGCCGGCGCTCCATGCTTCGTTGGCGTAGACTTCGTTGGAGTGGTACACCGCGAATGCCTGTTCCGCGTTTTCGTAGGTGCCGTTGACCGGAACCTCGAAGCTCTGGAATGCCCGGTCGCAGTCGAGATTGTAGACCGCATACTCGTAGTGCCACATTCCGTTTCCGATGTCACAGACCTTCACGCCGATGTGGAATGTTTCGTTGAGTCCCGAGGTGGAACATCTGGAAAGCTCGAATGTCCGGATTTCGACGCTTGGATCGATTTCCTGCCAGGCATAGATCGCTGGAACCATCTGGCGAGTGCTGTTGATCAGGTTGAGGTCGTACCCGTTGTTCAGGTTTCCGGAGCGGGTCACTTCACGATATGAGGCATTGTTGAAGCTCATGCATGCTGCGGCATCCTGAGGATGAATGTACTGACCTTCCACGAAGTAGTTCGTGCTGGACGCTGGATACGAGGCGAGACTCATGTCGGCGCTGAAGACATTCAATCTTCGGCCGATCGTGGCCGGGTAGGAGGGTGAGCTGTACGGGTACGGGAAGAATCCCGTCGAGGCGTTCACTTCAGACTTGGGCCCCAGTCCACTCTGGCTGCCATTGTTTCCCGATGAGTAGGGGTCAGAGCAGTTCCAGCCCAGAATCGGCGGACAGCCACCGGGTGCAGGGTTGCTGCAGCTTCCGCACAGTGTGCCCTGAAGGGCGCAGAAGCCGTGCTTCAACCAACTCATGCCGATTTGTTCGATGCGTGAACAGCCATTGTCCAGTTGCTCGACTCGGTACATGTTCTGACCGATCGTCGGGTGGTTGTTGTTGCCGGGTTCCCAAAGGAGAAAGTCGTTTCCAATGTTGCATGATGTCGTGCCGACTGCGTAGGCGGCGA
>MDTG01266481.1_pt1 | contig 10912 bp, 8 predicted proteins | sample 811421 | NCBI WGS metagenome assembly MDTG01 (sample SAMN05326645, study PRJNA326480) | marine metagenome | isolation source: seawater | place: Pacific Ocean: South East | collected 2011 | reverse complement strand
CCAACGCCGCGGAGGTAATGATACGACCACTCTTCTGAAGGCCGACAGCAACCGACTTTGTGTTGTCACCGGTTCTTTCCCACTCTTCATGTATCCTGGACAGCATAAGTACTTCGTAGTCCATACTCAAACCGAATAGAATCGCGAAAATCATTACAGGGGTAGTTGGGTCTATTGGCTGTGGTGTGAAGTTCAATAGCTCCGCCCCGTTCCCCATCTGAAAGATCCACACCAGAACACCGAACGATGCACTAACTGATAGGACGTTCATAACAAGTGCCTTCAGAGGAAGAATAACTGACCTTACTTGAAGGAAGATAAGGATGTAGCTGGTGATTAGTATAAATGCTAGGGACAGAGGAAGGTTCTCTGCCACCGCTTCTATTACGTCTTGGTTGTAAGCGGCGATTCCAGCAACGTTTACCGTCGACGCCCCTCCGAACTGATCGTTCTTCGAATCAAGATCTCTGATGGAAAGAACCACTTCCCTAGAATTAACACTTGACGAATCTCCTTCTATACCGACCACTAACAATACGACTCCATTGCCGATGAAACTTTCTTCGAGATATTCTCTTTGGGCAGAAATAAGCATAGCATCGAATGCGGACAACTCTCCATCGTTAGATGAGTCCCAGAAATCGACCACCTCATCCTCACTCATGTTAATGTCGAAGTGTGCATGACTACGTACGTATGTCGTACCATCAATACTCAGGATATCTTTTGAGAACTGATACAGAGATCTAATGTTGTCCTCTGAGACTGCCTCCGCCCCCTCTTCTGTTTCGAACACCGCCAAAGCCGTGTTGGAGATGTATTCGGGCCAATTCTCATCTGTCAGCTCCATGCCTTGTCTAGACTCATCGTCTGGACTGAGTGCCTTGTAGGTTGTAATCCCGTATTCCGCTTGCAGGAACGGGGATCCGGCCAACATCAGCACAATTACCGCTGGAACCAGCACGGCGACTGGACGCTTCATCACACCATTTGCGACACTGGACCAGAAGCCATCTTCCCCGGTATTCCCTCCAAAGGAAAATGGCACTTTGAATGAGTTTACCCTATCTCCCAACAGTGAGAGAACCGCAGGAAGCAACACTATCGACGATGTTAGTGCTACAGCCGTCGCACATATCCCTCCCCAACCGAGTGAAGGGAGCCCGGTATTCTCGAAGAATAGCATTCCCATCAGGCCGACAATCACAGTCATCCCCGAGAAGAAAATAGCTCGGCCTGCAGTAGCACTAGTCATTGCAATTGCCGTTCTATGATCCCTGCCTCTGCCTAGTTCCTCTCTGAATCTATTTACTATGAAGAGAGAGTAGTCGACGCTCAGTCCTATACCAAGAAGGGAAACGATGTTGTTTGCGTAAACAGTGATATCATCGAAGACATAACTGAGCCCAGTCACTATTCCTACAGCCGCAATAACCGTGTATATGCCAGATAAAACCGGAAGCCCGGCAGCAACCAAGCTACCGAAAACCAGAAGCAGAATCATCAATGTAAGCGGGGCCGAAATCAACTCTGCTTGAACCAACTCATCCTTTAGGGTTAGATCGAAGGTCACATCAATAGCTAGATTGTCAGTAACCCATTTTTCCATTCCTTCAGGGGCATCATCAGGGAGAACGAGATCATCAAAGTGCTCCTTCAGCAAGGCCTTCGAGCCATCCCTGTCCAACTTAACTTCAATTTTAATCCGAGTCCATTCTGGATTTACCGAGCTAATTAGCTCTGATTTATTGACTTCATTAGTGAACCAAGGGTACTCAATCGATACGTGTTCGTACCCATCCATTGACGAGACCGTTTCTATCATCGCACTCTGAACTGCTTCGTCCTCGTGGCTAGCCCCGGGGTGGTGAAACAGCACATGGAAAGAGAAACTGTCACTTTCATTCTCCGTTGTGAAACCAATTCTCGCAGCGTCCCACCCATGAACAGACTCCAAATCTCCTTCGCCATATCCTTCAGCATATCTGGGCTCCAGAGTCATTAACGATGCTAGAGATACACAAAGAAGCAGAGTCAGCATCAGCACTACTTTGGCGTTGTCGTAGACAAAAAGCCCCATTTTGTAGTACGACCGGTGCTCCAATGCCCCAGGCTCAGTCGCCCCTTCCATGTCCATGCCGCGAAATCTCTCTATTTGTATAGTATAGTTTCTAACCTTACACTCGGTGTATCGAATCTCACCCTCAGAGAAGAGATGCCACAGAGTCGATAATCAGACTCGGATTTTGAGGGGCCGCAGACGCGTCAGCCCTCGTAGCCTCCCCTGAAAGCACTAGGATACCATGTACACCAGATCTATCGGCCATCTCAATATCTGTGTAGAGGCGATCCCCCACCATTGCACAGCTTTCCGCATCGAGCCCCAGCTCCTCTATCTTGTGAAGTATCATTCCCGCATTTGGTTTCCCACAAATATGGATCGGCCTGACCCCAGTGGTGGCTTCGAAGAGGTCCATGTATGCACCCGTATCAGGCAGACCCCCGTCCGGTGAAGGGCACACCACATCTGGGTGACTAGCAACCATGGGAACTCCATTGTGAAGATGGATGGATGCATTGGATAGCTTCTCGTAGTTTATTTCAGTATCATATCCGAGGACAACAAATTCAGGTTCCTGAGACCGAGTATCGATTCCATTTTCCTCCATCATCTCCCTCATTCCTTCAGTTCCCACCAAGTAGGTCTCCGAAACTCCTTCTCTCTTCAGCCATGATAGTAGGTCATGTGTGGACAGAAGAATATCTTCCTCTACCGCCGGGATTCCCATAGAGGTCAGCCTTTCGAGATACTGAGAAACCGACTTGCTGGAATTATTCGAAAGAAAAAATCTCTTAATCCCGCTCTCATTCAGACGATCTAGAAAGTCCAAAGCTCCTTCTATAGGCTCTCCACCAAGATAAATAGTGCCGTCAAGATCGAGGAAGATCGCCTTGATGCCCTCCAAAGAAGTACTTATTTGAGTCAATTTTTCACCTCAGGGCAAGATAAGCGTCTTGAACAAAAACCAAGGACTCCAGAGGCTCTTCTGTGTTTCCTTACTAGCTATCATTTCGGACATCATCTTTCCGATTTCCTCCTTCCTGGAAGCTTTCTTAACAAACCAATTAGTCAACCTCTTCCATTTCATCATTTTCTGAAGCTTACTGGAGTTCGAAAGCTCCCCGCCAAGCTCATTCCAAAGGTCTTCCATATACTTGTGAGCATCATCTTCCGTGAAACCGCCCGAATGACGTTCCCTATCGAAATGAGCACTCGTAAGCTTCCCTGACAATAGGGCGTTCCCGATGCCCTCTCCACTGAATGGATCAACTAAGCTAGCAGCATCTCCTACTGTCATGGCACCAGCCATTGCCCCGCGCCTTGGTTGGTAGGACGGCGCATCCTTCCTTGGGGACCCGAATGGCAGTTGCCACCCCTTCTCAGACCCGGGAACCAATGTAGCATTCTTGAATCTCTGACTGAACCGAGGATGCTCCTCGATAACCCACTTCTGAATTTTCTTGAGAGATTTCTTGATTCCTTCTTGCTTGCGCTGTTCGGATATTAACATACCAACGCCCACATTCACAACCCCCTCTTTCACAGGGAATAGCCAGAAGTACCCGGGAAGAACCTCATCGATGAAGTGAATCTCGATTGGCCCCTCGGGGCCGTCCAGCCCGTCTACATTCTCCCAGTATTCTCGATATCCCCCGCAGAAGTGCTGATCATCCTTGTGAGGCTCATCATACAGATCAGTTATTTTCCTAGATACAGGGCAATTGTAGCCACCGGCACCGATAGTTAGGGGGGCTCTGAATGATAATACGGGGGATTCCGAGCGAGATCCACCGAATTTTCCGGAAACACCCACAATCTTGGAGGCACCATCTTCCCTTTCGTCCAAAACCTCCTTCACAGCGAATCCCTGAATAACCGAGCCACCGTTCTCTCTTACTATCTCGGAGGCCCTCTTGAACATCATATAGTCGAACTGAATTCTAGGAAGCGCATATCCGGACATCAATCCCTTTTCCTCGTAGCTCTCCTTTGGGAGCATCACCTTTACTTCGGAACCATTCGCACTCCCAAACAAAATAGAGTCTACTTGGTAGTAGGGAGTACTCTGAACCATTGGAAGAACACCCAGCTCCTCAACATGAGATAGGGATTTTCCGCCTACTGCATCTCCACATACCTTGTCCCTTGGCCACACACTCTTCTCAATCAATAGGACCTTACACCCGTTCCGGGCATTGTAGGCGGCAGCGGCTGAGCCACCCGGTCCACCCCCCACTACGATAACATCGAAACGCGATTCATCAGAAGGGACCTCGCCAGTGTCGATAGGCATATCCCATAGTTCCACAGTCGCACCTCGCGCTACCGAACAAGCACTACTCATTCAAACTATGCCAATGGCTTCATCCCAGTCTACCCCTCCCGATAGCCATGAAGGATACGATTTCAGTGATCCAAACAACCCTTCCAGGGGAATGGCTAGAAGCAGAGGTGGGGCAGTGGGCATTTTCAATAATCAATGACAATCTTGCCGCTTGCGCCCAGAGAAATCGAGTAGAATCAACATTTAGTTGGGGGGGCAAGGTAGAATATGGATCAGAGTGGAGGGTCCAACTAAAGACATCTGTAGAAAAAAGTCAGGAACTGATAGCAAGAATAAACGATTCTCATCCATATGATTCCCCTCAGATTCTATGGTGGGAAGCCAACTCGACCGCCGAGTACCTCAATTGGGTTCAAGGATGATAGGGGACTCTCGATAACATGGGTTTGCGTTCAATGCTCAAACCGGCCAGGGACGTCCCCGTCACATGGTGGAGCTCTCCAGACCCCATGGACACAAAGCCAAAGCCCTCCACATTGCTAATTCTATGTGTGGGCCTCTGGATATTCGGAACAGGAGACGCGGTCCTTGTAGCCGCAGGTCTAGGCAATACTCCTTGGACAGTCCTCGCGGAGGGAATCGCTCTAATGACAGAACGAACCATCGGACAAGCAACCTTCTTTGTTAGTGTAACAGTATTGTTATTGTGGATACCGTTGAGGGAAATGCCAGGCATTGGTACAATTCTGAATGCTATACTAATCGCCGCCGCTATCGAATACATGCTACCGGTTCTACCTACTCCCGATGGTGCATTACAGTCAATGACACAAGTCGTCATCGGAATAGGCTTGGTGGGTATTGGAAGCGGAATATATCTGACAGCAAACCTAGGACCAGGTCCCAGAGATGGATGGATGACTGGGATGCAGAGAATTTCTGGATTCCCAATAGGAAATGTCCGTGCCGCCATAGAAATTTCAGTGGTAGCTATTGGCTGGGCTCTAGGGGGAACAGTGGGAGTGGGAACAGTTATTTTCGCAGTTCTGATAGGGCCTACCGTGGCTATCTGCCTCAATATCGCCGGACAACTGGGAAGAGAGAGGGGCGATGAAGAATGATGCAGAGATGCGGCATGTCAGAAGTTCTGGAATCCTTCGAGAAGAACGAGGATATCAAGCTCTTATTAGTCAGAAAGGAGGCAGATAACGATCAACTGACAAAAATTCTGAGAATGGCAAGCAACAGGGATATCCACGTCATAAAGGGGTCTGATAACGACATATGGAGAATGTCACGGGACAACTCAGAAGGAATTCCAGTAATACTCGCACTAGTGGGCAGGGATCCAGAGTTAAAACTCGAAGAGGCCATCGCATCTGGCGGCTTGATATGGCTATTGGCAGGGGCCGCCTATCCTGTCAATATAGGATTCTGCATCAGAACCGCGGAAGTTTCGGGAGCGGATGCTGTAATAGTAGACGCTGAGCTATCGAACACCGAGAGGAAGGCCGCAAAGAGAGCTTCAATGAAGGCCCATAGGTTCATTCCCGTTTTTTGGGAGGATGGACTCCAAGCAGTCAGAAAGGCCAAGGACGCCGGATTTAGAGTCATTTCTGTGGAGGATACGGGGACCAAGACGCCCTGGGAGGCCGACCTCACTGGAAATATCGTGCTCATCGTCGGAGGAGAGAGGAAAGGAATCCCAAGAGACATACTCGAATTCTCTGATGAGGTAATTAGGATCCCAATGACGGGATTTGTTCCATCTTTCAACCTCCAAGCCCCTTTGAGCGCCGTTGCCATAGAGGCCCAGAGGCAGAGGAGTGCTCAGAGCAAAGGACCCCAGTAAACTCCAACCATCAAGACAACAGTCGAGAAGACGGTAATGAGGATGTTGTCATCTATGGGGCCGAATTCATATCTCTCAACGAAAGTCGCGACCCCTGCCGCGATCAAACCCCAAACCGGAATCGAGGGGTCTCCTAGGCTACCTACGTACCACCCCAATGGAGCGCTGACAATGAACATGAAAACATTGCCAATCGGGCTCTTCGACCTCTTTCTTATAACTAGATTTCTGACCACTCCCGTGACACCATCTCCAAACGCCATGAATAGTGAGGGGATGATAGCTAGCCAAGGGTCCCCAACCAAGATCCAGATTATTGTTATGGATACCCACCACATCAATGAGAACTTCACGTCATTCTGATTCTGCTCGGTCTGGAACCAATACATTCTCTTGTCTGCAACATGGGCTAAGAAAGTCAGGAAAGTAAGTATGATGCCACAAATCATCGGATACCAGTAATCATCGAAAAGAAAGGGAACACAAAGTGACCCGACACCGCCAGCGAACATATGCACAATCTTTCTGTTGTAGTATACGGCCCTGATATCTTCCACGCCTCTCTCGACCATCATTCGGTAGGGAATTCTAGTAGCAAATAGAACAATCATCACATATGCCCCCATGATTACTGAGTAGTACAATTGCACATCCATGTTCTGAGCGCAGAGTTGATGACCAGATATACTCTCGCATCACCATGGATGCTGAAGACAACGACAAGGAGTTCGCCACCAAAGCGGTGCATTCTGGAATGGTCGAGATAGAGGGGTCGGCCACAACTCCAATCTTCCTAACCTCAACTTACAGACTAACAGATGAGAAGTACAAGGGGTGGGCAGAAGGGTTACACCACACCGTAGCATATTCGAGAATATCCAGTATTAACTCGGAGGTAGTCGCAGCAAAATTAGCAGCACTCGAGGGCGCTGAGGACGCCGAAGTATTCGCGAGCGGAATGGCGGCAATCTCAACCACTCTCCTGACTTTACTTTCTAAGGGGGATCACATCATAGCTACTCCTGATTGCTATGGTGGCACATATGCGCTACTAACCGACATACTTCCTAGGATGGGGATTGATGTCACAATGGCCGATATCAGAGACCCATCTAGCTATGAGCAGGCCATCCAGGAAAACACCAAGGTACTCTATGTCGAGACTATGACTAACCCCACATTGAAGGTATGTGACCTTGAGGCTATGGCAGAAATCGCAGCTAAGAATGGCCTAATTTCGGTTGTCGACAACACCTTTGTCTCTCCCTGGACATGTAACCCAATCAAGATGGGATTTGATATTGTACTCCACTCAGGTACAAAGTTTCTCGGTGGTCACGCCGATCTGACGGCAGGCTTTGTTGCTGGCAAGAAACAGCTCATTGCTGATATTTTCCACAATAAAATCTACCTCGGAGGGGCCGCAGACCCTCACATGTGTTATCTCTTGGAGAGAGGGATGAGAACATTACATGCAAGGATGCCCATACACGCATCAAACTCCGCAGAAATCGCCAAGAGACTTGAGAATCATGATATGGTAGAGAAGGCTATTCATACATCACTGCAGAGCCATCCTGACTTTGAGATAGCCAATAGGACCATGCCTAGGGGCAGTGGAATGCTAGCTTTCGTAATCAAGGGGGGTGATGACGCCGCTCTGAAGTTCATGAGATCCCTAGAGGTAATATTTGAGGCGACCAGTCTGGGGGGAGTAGAGAGCTTAGTTGAGTGCCCATTCAACTCGAGCCATATGTTCGTCCCAGAAGAAGTAAGACATGAAGCGGGAGTGGTTCCAGGCTTTGTAAGAATGAGTATCGGCATAGAAGGAGTCGAAGATCTGTGGTCAGATATCGAGAGAGCGTTGGAGTCGGCTAGGGAGCTGCTAGTTTCTAGGGCATAGGTGTCCTTGATGGATTATGAATTGCTCTTAGCCAGTTTGGCCTTTATTCTCCCAATGTGCTTTAGCCCCGGGCCAAATAACGTCCTTTGCGCCGCCCACGGATCACAACACGGTTTTCGTGGTACACTAACCTTGATTTCAGGGATGGCACTTGGATGGTCGACATTGGGCCTTTTCGTAGCGGGGGCTACGGACCTCATCGAGGAAAACCAGACGATGTTCAATTTACTCACATATGTAGGAGCTGCATACATCGCCTACCTTTCATACAAGATAGCTACCTCCAAGGCTCTCGAACAGGATGAGGAAGACTCGGAAAGGTTGGGATTCCTGACTGGTGCCACAATTCAAGTAGTCAACGGCAAGGCATGGATACACTTCCTAGTTCTGATGACCTCCTTTGGCACTCTATTCGGTACTGGATTCACTGGCAAGGTCATGTTGGTGTTGCTAAACCTCGCCTGCGGCCTTCCAGCAGTAATGACATGGGCTGCCTTCGGGACGGTTCTCAGGAGGGCTTTCACTTCTCCAGAGTCTGCAAGAGTATTGAATCGAGTCATGGGGCTATCGCTATTCGCAGTGGCGATATGGATAGCTTTGCCACACTAAGTTGCCTTATTCAGAACCAGGCTCGTCTATCTTGCCAGTAAGCATCAATCCACCCAGGGCGATGTAAAGCAACATGGTGAGTGGGAACACGATTTGGAACTCCGCCTGCTCGGCGTCCTGGATTAGTGGTAGAAGGGTGTTCGCTAGACCTATCGGCATCAGCATGAAGAACGCGCCCTCTGTCATTCCCTCAGGGACCTTCAATCCGACATGAGCCAGTCCCATGCAGATCATTGCCAGCCCCCATGCCACTGGTGTCAGAGACCAGAGACCGCTCCCAGCATTGAAAATTGCCAGTGCCACCGCTTCTCGTGCGTCCTGATCTTCGAAAATTGAGGTAGTATCGTTAGTAATGAGAATCACAGAAAGCTGCCCGCCAAAGCCTAGTAGGAAGAGTCCGAAGGTTCCGAAGATGAAGAGGTCAGCCATGTTTAGTAGCTGTGTAGACATTCTGTCCGCGCCCTTCTTCATATCCATCGAGAGTAGGTGCAGTCCACCGAACATCAGAGACATACCCAGAACACCCACCACGGCCATGTTCACCGAGGCATCATTCATGAGGAGGTTCACTCCATCCATGCCCACCTCATTAGTCAGGGGCCAAGAGGAGAAGGCCCCCAGGAGCATTAACGGTCCAAGTGCAAGCATTATCGGTGTCAGATTTCTTGACATAGACAATCGTCGACCAACGTCATAATAAGTGTGACCTATACGAAGTATATTCACAGGCCGCTTTCTAATGCCTTCAATGGAACTCAGAGACCCCACTACACTCAGCTAACCATTTCATCGCGTTGGTGTAGTCTTCCTCTGCTTCTTCAATATCATTCAGAAGTAGATCTTCCGCGGCATCCCAGAGAGCCTGCAACGCCGGAACCCAGTCTCCTCCTTTGTCTCTGATCGTCTCGTCGAATCGCCATGCATCTGACTCTGTCCTGTTGTGAACAACCAACCAAGCCCAACCCATCGAGGATTCAAGCCCCTTTCCCTTTCTCGCCAGGGAAACCGTGGATGAGACACCATCTCCTACTGCCTTCCTAATCAGACTATCAGCCATTTTGAGAGGCTCTGGGAGCTCTTCGTTTTCCCAAGGCAATCTTCTCAACCGCATATCCGTATCCAAGGATCCCCCAAGCTCTCTCAGGAAGGCTCCGAAACCCTGTTTCCTCCTCGATTGCCTCTCTAGTATCTCCACAGAGTCCTCATCGTTCAATCCAAACAATCCTTGAAGCACGGTCTTCCCATACTTGGGCCAAAGTGATACCAAGTTGGGATGGCACGCACTCTCCTCCATCCTCACTACATCAAACTCCAAGTCCAATACGACCCCGTCCGCCCTCACATGTATTCCCTTATCTAGAGAATCCAGAATAACCGAGATAGCGTTCTTCTCATCCTCCGTTCCGGATAGACAATCAAGGAACCCTCCCCTATCGCCTTCGCTAAACCATGAATTGCCGACTACATATCCCTCCTCAATAGAGTTCAGAATGCTGGCTCTACAAGACTCAGAGAGCCTCGCGTCATCCAAGGACATCCTTAACCACGAATCCAAAACCTCACCAAGTCTTTCTACGCCCTCGTCTGGTAGAGCCATATCTTCAGGCCACCCCTTGGGTCTCCACATCCACTCGGCCTCGCAGATCGATCCAAGCTTATTCGGAGGCATCATCGATATAGCCAGACTTTGAGCAAACGGCTCCTCGGTCTTGGCAAGAGAGGCCGGAGAAATGCCCACCTTGGTATTATCCTGGAAGGTCAGACATAGCCACCCACTTTCACTGAATTCTCCAGCATCAACGATTTCTTCTGAAAGCCCAGATGTCCACCGAACACTATTCCCACTAAGGTCAACGGACGACTTTTCAAGGACCCAGCCAATCCACTCGGGAGGTGCAACAGGGGAAGAGCAAGAACAGACAAACCCACCTTCCCATGAGAAGAAATATTGCCCAGACTTAGCGTGTCCATCCCACACCAGCAGCCTCAACCTTGGATGATTGAAGTTTTGGATTCCAGCAAGATGGCTTTGTTTGCCATTCCCCCTTCGTAAGTAACTCGAGGTCCCATACAGGGGATGTTTGAAAACCGAGACAGTGGAAAGATCCTCTTCACCAGCGGCGAGCAGACTTCCAGCGAGGGCCCTGCAGACCTCGTCGCCCCCCTTTTTGACCATCCTTTTCTTGAGCCATCGGTGATCAT
>MDTG01243662.1_pt1 | contig 10912 bp, 10 predicted proteins | sample 811421 | NCBI WGS metagenome assembly MDTG01 (sample SAMN05326645, study PRJNA326480) | marine metagenome | isolation source: seawater | place: Pacific Ocean: South East | collected 2011 | reverse complement strand
GGGCGCGCCGAGAGCCATCGGGGTAATTTTGCCCTTCGCTCAACCGAGGTGGGCGCGCGTGTCACCATTGGCGATGGCAATGGCTGGGAAACCCGTTTAGTGCCAAGCCCGGTGGTGGCGGCAGGGCGTGTGTTTGCTATGGATGCACGCGGTTACGTGTCGGCGCATAAAGCGGGCGATATCTCCACCGTGTTGTGGACATCGGATGTAGCGGTAGAGTTGGATGAGCCGGAATTGCTCGGCGGTGGTCTGGCCTATGATAACGGGCAGCTTTTCATCGCAACGGGCTATGGTAAAGTGTACGCGCTGGCGGCCAATGACGGTAGTTTGCGCTGGCAACGCGCGATTAACATTCCGCTGCGTGCCGCCCCGCGTGTGGCTGAGAATAAAGTTTTCATCATCAGCGTAGATAATCAGGCCTTTGCCCTGGATACATTGACCGGTGCCGAAGTGTGGAGTGACCGCGGCATTAACGAAAAGGCGGGCTTTGTAGGCTCGGTCGTGCCGGGTTATGGCGATGGCAAAATCGTCATGGCGTATTCGTCGGGCGAAGTGCGTGCGCTCAATGCGGTCAATGGCGCAGAATTATGGTCGGATATGTTAATTCTACCGCGTCGCACCAGTGCCATTGCGGCACTTAGCGGCATCGATGCGGGCCCATTGGTGCTCAACGGCATCGTGTTTGCGGTTAGTAATACCGGCCTGATGGTGGCCAATGATGGCATTACGGGGCGTAGCATGTGGCAGCAGCAAATCGCGTCGCACTACACGCCCTGGGCGCTTGGTGATTCGCTCTACATGCTCACAACCGACAATCAGCTAGTGGCACTGCAAATGGAAGATGGCCGTGTGCGGTGGGTGAGCGACCTGTTTGCTCCGCTCGATGAGGACGAGCAGGAAATATTGCGTGTAGCGCCTCCGGTGGCAGCGGGTAATAATCTGCTGGTCAGCACCAATATTGGCCGTATGCTGGTGGTATCGCCGCAGGATGGTTCGGTAAATACGGAGTTTACAATTCCCGAAGATATCGTTACTACGCCGGTGATAGCTAACGGTGTTATGTATCTGCTGGATACAGACGCCACATTATATGCGTTACAATAATCATGTTTACTGTTGCACTTGTAGGCCGTCCGAATGTCGGCAAATCGACCCTGTTTAACCGTCTGACGGGTGAACGTCACGCATTGGTGGATGACACGCCCGGTGTCACGCGGGATCGCCGCGAAGGCACGGCATGGATGGGCGATATTCCGTATAAGGTAATCGACACGGCAGGGCTGGAAGAAGCCGCAGAGAACACGCTTGAACGTCGCATGTTCCAACAAACGCAAGCCGCGTTTGATGACGCGGATTTACTGCTCATGATTGTGGATATTCGCGCCGGCATCCTGCCGCAGGACGAATTTTTCGCCGATCTGGTGCGCCAATCGGGCAAGCCGGTGCTGCTGGTGGTCAACAAGGCCGAAGGCAAGCGTGGCGGCGAGGCGGCGATGGAAGCCTACAGCCTTGGCATTGGTGAGCCATTGCCTATCTCGGCCGAACATGGCGAAGGCATAGGTGTGTTGTATGATGCGATTCACGAACATATGCCAGACGATATTTCGGCAGAAGAAGAGGGGATTCCCGACCTGCAGGTAGCCATTGTGGGACGCCCGAATGTCGGTAAATCGACTTTCATTAATCAACTGCTTGGCGAAGAGCGCGTGCTCACCGGGCCCGAGGCGGGTATCACGCGTGACAGTATTGCGATTCCGTTCACGTGGAAAGGCAAACCGCTCAAGCTGGTGGACACAGCAGGCATGCGCAAACGTGCCAATGTGAATGAAAAACTGGAGAAGCTGGCCGTCGCCGATTCGTTGCGTGCCATTCAGTATGCGCATGTATGCGTGCTTATGCTGGATGCCACCCAACCGCTGGAATCGCAGGATAAGCACATCGCCAGCCATATTGAGTCCGAAGGGCGTGGGTGTGTGATAGCGCTCAACAAATGGGATCTGGTGGATGACCCGGAAGAGGTGATGGAAGCGATTCGTTTTGAGGCAGAAAAAGTGATGCCCAAAATGAAAGGCCTGCCTATCATACCTTGTTCTGCCAAAGATAAGCTGGGGCTGGCGAAGGTGATGAATGCCGCGCAGCAAGTCTATGATGTGTGGAACAGGCGCGTGTCAACGGGCGAGCTGAACCGCTGGCTGAGTGATGTGCTCATGCAGCACACGCCACCATTGGTGAAAGGCCGCCGCATCAAGATCAAATATGTGACCCAGGCCAAAACCCGCCCGCCGAGTTTTGCGTTATTTTCTAACCTCTCGGCCATTCCGGATTCGTATTTGCGTTATATGACCAATTCCCTGCGCGAAACCTTTGATTTGCCGGGCGTGCCTATTCGCCTCTTGTTACGCAAGGGAAAGAACCCATATAGTGACAATGACTGATGCAGCTGTAGAAATTGAAGGCTTGCGCAAAACCTACCGCGACAAAAGCGGGGAAGACAAGGTAGCGCTCAAAGGAATAGATTTGCGTGTGCCGCGCGGCTCGTTCTTTGGCCTGCTGGGCCCTAACGGGGCAGGCAAATCCACCATGATCAACATAATGGCCGGCCTGACGGTGAAAAGTCAGGGAGCGGTGCGCATTAATGGCCACGATATAGATGCGGCCAAGCGACAGGCGCGTATGTCGATTGGTGTCGTGCCGCAAGAGCTGGTGCTCGACACTTTCTTCACCGTGCGTCAGGCGCTGGAGATCACCGCTGGCTATTACGGTATCAAGCCGAAGGATCGCCGCACGCAGGAAATTATCGATGCGATGGGGCTGACCGACAAGGCCGACATCAACGCACGCCGCTTATCAGGGGGCATGCGCCGCCGCTTGTTGGTGGGCAAGGCGCTCGTGCATAACCCGCCCGTGCTCATTCTGGATGAGCCGACCGCAGGCGTCGATGTAGAGTTGCGTACCCAGCTGTGGGACTATATCCGCCAAATCAACAAAGCGGGCACTACGGTGCTGCTAACCACGCATTATCTGGAAGAAGCCGAAGAATTATGCGACGAGATTGCCATTATCAACCATGGCGAAATCATCGCGCGCGACACCAAACATAATCTGATGCGCCAGTTCGACAGTAAGGAACTGATCCTCACGCTGGAAACCGAATTGCACGAAGTGCCCGAGAATTTGCAGACGATGAGCGGTATCAGCGTGCGCGATGGCAAGCTGGCGATCCAGTATCAGCCGAGCGAAGTGTCGTTTGACGCACTCATCCAGAATGTCAAAGAAGCGGGCTATGTGATTCGCGACCTTTCCACCGAAGAGGTGGATCTGGAAGATGTGTTTGTGAATCTGACCACCAGTAAATCCGCCTAGCGGATCGTTTGTACGGCATGGAGCATTGCCATTGGCGGGCAAATATGCCAGAACCGTTCTGCACTTATATGGACCCGTAGCTCAGCTGGATAGAGCGCTGCCCTCCGAAGGCAGAGGTCAGGCGTTCGAATCGCCTCGGGTCCGCCAATATTCAGCCGCTTTAGCGACCGCTGAATGATGGATTGGTCAGAATGCGGCCAAGCAAATGCGTGGCGGTGACCTGCCCGGTGTTCATGTCATAGATATACAAGTTCGCTTGTCTGGGGACGTCGAAATCGGCCAGAAATGCTATAGTAGAGCCGTCATAGGAGATTGCTGTGTTTAGCACGCGGCTTTCTTGATTAGTGAGCTGGATATCCTGCCCATTTTGACGGATATACAATTCGCTAATGATTTTTCCTTGTTCGTTATAGGGTCTGGCAGGACTCACCCTATAAAAAGTCATGATCTTTCCATTTCGAGAAGAAGACAGGTCAGTAAACGCCCCCTCGCCAAACCCCTTATATGCTTTATTGGCTTCATCTTGTGGGGATAATACTTGGGGCGGGGAGCCAAAGCGCAATCGATAGGCAATAACATTGTTCGTGTCGCTGGTGATGGCCTCTGTTCTTTGTTTTAATTTTATATTTTTAGGAGCCCGGGCCGTAAAAACTAGTTCATTTCTCGCAACAAAAGATGGCCGCTCCAAAGTAAGGAAGCCACCTATTTTTTCATTCATCAATGGGTGAACCTGATTGTTAAGTCGGTCTAAATGCACTAAGCGCTTACGCATAAAGTCATCGTGGATATAAACTATGTTGTTAGTTCCTGGTTGGAAGATGGGAAATTCTGGCAAACCATTTATCTGCTGGTGAGTAACAGGGGTAAATTGCATTGTTTGTAAATTCAAAACGCCAATTTCTCTAGGCGACAAGCTGCCCCTCACCCCAATACCCACAGCTAATTGTTGACCGTTGTCAGAAAAACTAGCCTGCATAAATTGCTGACCGGGTGGTGGTGGTATGCGTGTCATTTCATTGGTTCGCCAGTTTAACAAGCCCATTCCGCGCCAGTTGGCGCTTAAGCGCATATCGCGATATTCAAACAGAATTAATGTACCATCGGGCGACGGCATTGCGTCTACCAGTTCAATAGGATGGGAGGGCGCGCGCGGTGTATATTGGGGCCTAACAGTCAGTGGATTGACGCATGCCTGTAGGGCAATCAGTACGCCAACGAGGAAACCTATACGCTTATACATAATCTATTCCAGCTTGGTTGGAGTAGGGTAGCGCCACATACCTAAATGTATCTTTCACTAGAAATGCTTAGCATGATTTTCGCCATAAAGCGAATGGTGAACCTTAAAAGCAGCTTAGCGTTCGATCGAAGGGTCGTTGGATTGTGCCAAAGCATTGGCGGTGGTTTGCACCAGATTTCCTACCTCTTCCATGGAGGTGATTTCGGTGAGGGATATGCCGAGTGCGGCGGCGTCTATATTGGCCTCTGCTGCCAGTGCGGCGAGGTCCTGGCTGTCAAAATCGCCGTCGCGGTCACGGTCCAGATCATCGACCGAGAAACCGTTGCCATCGCGATCAAGTGCGGCTTGTTGCGTCTCGCTTAGTCCCGTCTGTTCGGCCAACGCTGCGAGAGAGTCGCGGTCCGCTGCCACATAGTCGGCATTGTCGCTGGCTTCTGCACTCATCAGATAGCGAAAATTCAGCGCGTCATAGCTGTGGTCTTTATCAAGGGTTGGTTGCGCGCCTGTGAGAGGGGTGGCGCGATCTGTCTTGCCATCCGTATGGTTCAACCGGTCAGGTTCTTGGTAATAGCGGCGCATTACGTCGTTTGCGACTGAGATAATAGGCATTTCGTTGATGGCTTCGTTGAACTCTGCCGTTGACTCCATGGCCTGATACGCCAGATCCAGCTGCCATTGCGGGGCATCCACCGTGTTGCCGTGCGCCATCGGGATCATCACGGTTTCCGCTACGGTATTTAATGCGTCGGCCGTGGTTTGGCCATTGATTGTGCCATATTGCGCCAGCTCATCCCTGAATTCGGGGTAGTCCTCTTGCCACTGCTCGATAATTTCCTTTTGCAGGCGATCGCGGTTTTCATCCATAAAGGCATTCATTACTTCAACAGCTGCCCCGCTTTGGTGCAGCAACTCATGTAGCACCACCCGCTGGTAGGAGAAATCCATATAATGACCATCCGTGCTGCGCACATTCATTGCGCTGATTTCACGATCACTCAGCGTTATTTCACGCCCGAGTTTTGATAAATTGCTGTAGCCTTGGGAAATCGTGACCTGCTCTATGCCCGTTTCCTTGCGCATAACTTCCAGCCCCTGCGCAATCTGTTGCCATTCAGGGAAAGATGCAATCTGGTCAAGCGCTTGCTCCACATGCCCGCGCATGGTCTTATCGCTTATATCCAGCGTTATATGTTCTCGCCAATCCGTCATATACAATCTTCCATTATTCAGTATAGCGGCCAAAGCTTAAGAAAGCCTGAACATGAATGATAATGATTCTCATTTACTTTGTTGGATGCGGCTGATAGCAGTATGCACTCAGAGTAATGGCGAAAGACGGAACGCGTGAGCAAGCAAACAGAGCACTACACCATCCCTTCACCTGATTATGCGCAAGCAGGCGAAGAAGGCGCGCCGTATCGTGTGCAATCCTTTGAGGCTATTAATGCGCGCATGGTGCGCCAGCCAACCGACGCGGGCGGGGTGAGTTCTACAGCGTGGGAAATTACGTTCCGTGTGCCGTCCGGCTTGCAGTTGGGGCATGATGATATTGCCGCTGGCATGCAGATAGGGTTGTTGCCCCGCAATGACGATGCGCGTGTGAATCGCCTGGTATCATTATTGCGTGATGTGCCATCACAGCCAGTCTCGGCCAATTTACCCGGGCGCGGCACGGGTGCTTTACCGCCCCAATCACTGACACCGCAACAGGTTATTGCGCATACGCTTGATATCACCCGCCCTACGCCGCAGCTATACGATCTGGTCGCTTTTGAACGTCAGCCCGATGCATTGTTTGATCAGCCGATAGGGGCGTTTATGCAGCGTTTGCGTGCCCACGCTGAGGGGAATAAAGCCACAGCGCAGCTTTACAGCCAGCTATCCAGCCATTTGCCGCAAACAGACACGCAGGAATCAGCACGCAGCGTGTTGCAACGCCTGAGCGAAAGGGGAGTAATCCGCTTTTCTGCCTGTCAGGACATGTTGCAGCAGATGGGGGTGGAGATAGAGCACGCGGAGGATTGTAATCTGCCCGTGGAGGAGTGGCTGACACACCATCCCGGCCAGATCAGTTTTGAGCAATTGGTGCAAAACCAGCCGCCATTGGCTAACCGTAAATATACACCAAGCGAGGTGAATAAGCAGGACGGCACGCTTTCGATCTTATTCTCCGAAGTGCATGCCCCGGATCAGGCGGATCAGTCGAAGCAGTATGCCGGCACGATGACGCGCCAATTAACGGATATAGCGCATCGTCTGCAGCAAGACCCAGAGACACCTATTGCGGTTGATGGCTATCTCGATCTGCGTAAACATAAATTGCCTTATAAGCAGGCACAGCAGGAAGATGCACCGATGGTGCTGTTATCGACGGGGGTAGGGTTGGCACCCCATCTGGCGATGCTGCGCGAGGCCAATGCAGAGGGCCATACCCCGCGCGTGGCGCTGTTTGCAAATGGCGGCCGCCATGCGGCAGAAGAACTGTGCGGTGATGAGGTGAGGCAATTGCTGGGCGATCAAGCAGAAGCCTATCAGTTCGTGGCGTCTGCGGAAGCGGCGGAGGGACAGCCACGCTATGTGCAGGATGTGCTTCAGCTGCAGCATGAGAATGTATGGCAAGCGCTGAATGAGCAGGGCGGGCATGTCTATATGTGTGGGCTGCAGGCGATGCAGGAAGGGGCAGAACAGACATTGGCCGGGATTGCACGCCAACATGGCATGACGGATGGGCAGGCATGGGTGCAGCAATTGAAAGATTCAGGCCGCTTGCATGCCAGTACCAGTGCGCCCGACCGTTTCTATAAAGACAAATGGCCGAAGGAAGTAGCGCGTCGTGAGGCCGAACAACGCGCACTTTAGGTGTGTTACAGTGCTTCGGCGACAGCGGCTATTTTTTCTAAAGCTTCTTGCCGTGTTGTGGTTTTGCGCCATACCAACCCGATGGTCCGGCTGGGCGTAGGGTTGCTGAGTGGTACATAGCAAATATTGTGTTCATCTTTGCGGGTGGCAAGCCGCGGCATGAGGGTGATGCCGGTGCCGGCTTTCACCATCTCTCTCAGCGTCTCCAGCCCGGTTGCGCGGAAATCTTCTTCCTGTGGAATATTGTGTAGCTGGCACACATCCAGCGCCTGATCGCGCAGGCAGTGCCCTTCTTCCAGCAATAGCAATTTATGCTTTGCCAGCGCCGATTGCTTGACGCTTTTCTCTTTCGCTAGCGGGTGTTGTGGCGGCACGGCCAGCAAAAACTCGTCATCAAAGAGCGCCTGACTCACCAGATAATCATCGTAAACAGGCAGTGCCAGCAGCGCGGCATCGAGTGCTCCGCTATGCAGCTTCTCCAGCAGCACGGCGGTTTTATCTTCTACCAGAATAAGGCGCAATTTAGGCAGAGCTTGTTTGATAGCCGGCACAAGGTCGGGGAAAATATAGCTCGCTAATGTCGGGAAAGCGCCAAGGCGGAATGTGCCAGCCAGCGGGTCATGTGCATTAGCGGCGATCTCTTCGATGCTATGTGCTTCACGCAATATACGCCGTGCTGAGAGGATGATAGCCTCACCTGCCTGTGTTGGCATCACACGTTTATTCGTGCGTTCAAACAGCGCAACGCCTAGCTGTTCTTCCAGCTTTTTGATTTGTCCGCTTAAGGTGGGCTGGCTGACATTACATTGCTCGGCGGCCTGTGAAAAGTTGCGTAAATCTGCCACTGCTACCACGTAGTGTAGGTCGCGTAGGTTCATACCATTTCCGTTTCATTCATTGGTTTTACCTATCAATACCATAGAAACAATCCATTGTACATCGTTATTACCTATAGATATGATCTTAACAATCGTTAATTACCAAATAACATGTAAGGAGATTGATATGACTATTAGCGTTGGCGATACTTTCCCATCTTTTGATCTGAAAGCAGTGGACGGCAAACCATTTGCAGACATCAACATCGATAATGTATTTGTGGATGTAACCGACAAAAGCTATGCAGGTAAATGGCTGGTGGTATTCTTCTATCCAAAAGATTTCACCTTTGTCTGTCCCACCGAAATTGCCGCTTTTGGCGATCTGAATGAAGAATTTGAAGACCGCGATGCGCAAGTGCTGGCAGGTTCGACCGACAGCGAGTTTGTGCATTGGGCATGGCGCAAGCATCAGGACGAGCTGCGGGATTTACCCTTCCCTATGCTGGCCGATGTAAAGCGCGAGCTGACCTCCGCACTCGGCATTTTGGATAAAAACGAGGGCGTAGCTCAACGCGCCACATTCATTGTGGATCCGGATGGTATTGTGCGTTTCAGCATGGTGACGGACTTGAATGTAGGCCGTAATCCGAAAGAGGTGTTGCGCATTCTGGATGCATTGCAGACCGATGAGCTGTGCCCATGTAATTGGAGCAAAGGCGAAGAAACCATCGATTTGCAAGCGGCAACAGCCGATGCGTCCGCGGATGCGGCAGCGTAACTAACCCATACACACTGAACGGGCGGGGCATCATAGCCTCGCCCAACCAAAGGAGAGAATGATGAGTATACAAGCGTTAAAACAATTAATGCCCGACTATGCGAAAGACACCAAGTTGAATCTGGGCAAAGTGATTTCGGAAGACAGCAATGAAGGGCTGAGCCTTAATCAAACCTATGGCATTGCATTGGCCTCGGCCTATGCAACACAGCATGCCACTATCATCGAGCATGTGCAGGCGGAAGTAGCAGGCACATTGAGCGATGCCGAAGTAAACGCTGCCAAAGCAGCGGCCACCATTATGGGCATGAATAATGTCTATTACCGTTTTGTGCATCTGGCGAGCGACAAGGAATACGCACAATTGCCCGCGCAATTGCGTATGAACGTGATTGGCAGCCCAGGCATTGAAAAAGTGGATTTCGAGCTGATGAGTCTGGCGGTCTCTGCCATTAATGGCTGCGGCATGTGCATTGACGCACACATTAATGAAGTGACCAAAGCGGGCATTTCTAAATCAGGTGTGCAGTCTTCCATTCGCATTGCGGCGGTGCTGGCTGCGGCCGCGCAAGCATTGGTAATCGAAACCGCACAAGCGGACACGCAGGCGGCGCAGGCAGCCTAAGAAACAGATAATAAAGCACACCAAAGAGGCGGCAGGGAACTGTCGCCTTTTTGCGATATGTTGAAAACCGTTGCAGTCAGCCGCATTCTCTGAGAAAGAAGAAGCAATAGTTGGGGAACGCAGCATGGATATTTTTACAATCGCCTCATGGGTAGGAGGCATCGCCTTTGCCTTTAGTGGTTTTCTTGTGGGTGTGCGCAAGGAATTGGATGTGATGGGCGTGTTTATTCTGTCGATGCTGACAGCCAATGGCGGCGGTGCGTTACGTGATGTGCTGGTGAACCGCACACCGTGGGTGCTGACTGACTTGTCCGCGTTTTATATGGTGCTGGGCGTGTTGATTATTGCGTTCGCATTCAAACTACAGCGTTTCGCATGGGTCGAGAAAAGCCGCATGTTCGTGTTGTCCGATTCTCTGGGGCTGGTAGCCTTCAGCGTGACAGGCGCGATGGTAGGGGTGGAGTCTGGTCTGAATATTTTTGGTGTGATGGTACTGGCATTTCTCACCGCTACGGGGGGCGGTATTGTGCGTGATGTCATGGTGAATGAGGTGCCTTCCGTCCTAAACAGCGATTTCTATGGCAGTATTGCCATTTTGCTGGGTGCTGCTATCTATGGATTGCACATCATAGGGTTGCAGACAGAGCTGACCGTCACTTTTGTATTTTTGGTGGCGCTGCTTATTCGGTTGCTGGCCTACCGCAAGCGCTGGCAGTTACCGCGCCTGCGGGTAGAGCATGATAATTAGGCCGCCGCACTTTTATGTGTGTCTTTGCCAGGCCCGAAAGAGATTTCTTTCCAGTCATCTTCGATCGAGCTGATTAGTAAATCGCGAATCTCGCGACGCAACTGCTGGCTCATTTCTGGCACTTTCGTATCGTCAATATCGTCTAATTTCAAAATGCGCGCTATTTCGTCCAACGTTTCCTGCCCATTGTCACTCAGCCAGTCGCAGGCGTCCATCTCACCGTTCTGGCAACGGCGCACGTGGTTTGTCCAGTCATTCATATGATCATACACATCGCACGCCATGAGCGTCTTTTTCTCTTCGCGGATCATATTGCGCAATGCGTTGTAGGGATGATCTTCGCCTTGTTCCATTACGTCTTCTGCGATGCGTGGTGCATCTGTATCGCGTGATTCAGCCATAGTAATACTCCTTTTGCTTATACCTGTAAGTATGAAATTCAGCCCATAAAGATTCAATCAACCGACATAGCGAAAAG
>MDTG01420687.1_pt1 | contig 10913 bp, 5 predicted proteins | sample 811421 | NCBI WGS metagenome assembly MDTG01 (sample SAMN05326645, study PRJNA326480) | marine metagenome | isolation source: seawater | place: Pacific Ocean: South East | collected 2011 | reverse complement strand
TTCGTCCACCAGCGTTGCCGGGTGCGGCTGATACATGATGTTGGTGCCCTGGCGTCCCAGATAGGGGTTCATGGTTTCCCAGCTGCCCAGATGCAGCGACAGCAGCAACACCGGCCGGTCGCTGGCGCAGGCGTCCAGATATTCCTGTTCACCATGAATGTGGCTGATCCGCGCCATGGTTTCGTCGATCGGCCGGCTCCATACATGGGCGAATTCGCAGAAGGAGCGGCCCAGCTCGCGCAGGCTCTGCCGGCCGATGGCGCGCGCCTGGTCGAAGCTGATGCCCGGCTGGGTGGCCAGCAGGTTGATCAGCACCACCCGGTAGGCGCTGGCATAGCGCAGCGGTACCCGGGTGATCAGATCACCGAGTATCGCCCCCAGGCCGGCGGCCAGCGGCAGCGGCAGCCAGGCGATCAAGCGGATCAGCCACCATAGGCGTCGTCCACGCTGGGTCTTCATGGTCGCGGCTCCTCCCAATGCACGCTCAGAGACTTTCCAGAGTCAGGGTATCGCCATGCCCCGGTACGCGGAAAGCGTCCGCCGCCACGCCGTGGCGCGCCAGGGCGGCGGCCAGCGCCTTGGGCGGCTCGTCCAGGGGCTCGTCGGTGAGCACGAAGGTGCCCCAGTGCATGGCCAGGGACTGGCGGGCGCGCAGGTCCAGATGGATGCGCACCGCCTCGTCCGGATTGATGTGCACCGGCGCCATGAACCAGCGTGGCGCATAGGCGCCGATCGGCAGCAGGGCCGCGTCCACCGGCCCCAGCACGTCGCCGATTTCCTCGAACACCGGTGCGTAGCCGGTATCGCCGGCGAACATCAGGCTGAAGTCGGGCCAGTTGAGCCGCCAGCCGCACCACAGGGTACGGTTGCGGTCACGGGCGCCGCGGCCGCTGAAATGCTGGGACGGAACACAGAAGGCGTCGACCTCCCCTTCCCGGTGGTGCTGCCACCAGCTCAATTCCACCACCCGGCCGATGCCGCGCCGGCGCAGCCAGGCGCCCACGCCGGTGGGCGCGAACCACAGCACCTGGTCGCCGAAACGGCGGTTGAGCGCGTCCACGGCGGTGCGGTCCAGATGATCATAGTGATTGTGGGACACCAGCACGGCGTGGATCGGCGGCAGCTGGTCAATCTCCAGCGCCGGGGCGACGGCGCGTTTGGGGCCGGCGAACGACAGCGGTGAGCAGCGTTCCGCGAACACCGGGTCGGTGAGCAGGTTCCAGCCCTGGTATTGAATCAGATAGGTGGCGTGGCCGATCCAGGTAAAGCGCGGTTGCGGCGCCGGCGCCGCCAGCTCCGCCGGGTCCGGCCGGCGCAGTGGAAACGGCAGGCGGCGCGGAAAGCGGCCGCCGGTTTGGCGCTGCCAGCGCAGGAACTCGCGCAGGCCGTGGTGCGGGGTGGGATAGCGGTTGATAAAGCGCCGCCCGTCGTGGGGCCGCTCCGCCGCCAGCTGTTCCAGGCGTGCCCAGTCGGTCATCGCGACAGCCCGGCGACGGCGCCTTCCACCGCGTCCAGATCCGGGATCACCGCCAGGTCGCCGCCCACCTGAACGTACATGGCTTCCGCCGGGCCGGTGTCGCCGGGCTCTTCCACCGGGTCGCCCTTGTCCACGCGCAGCAGGCGGGGAATCCCCTGCACCACCACGGCGTAAAAGCGGGACACGCCGGAAACGGTGTTGATCACCGCGATGCGCGCGTCCGGGCCGATGGCCACCTGGCCGGACTCGTTCAGCTTTTCATAGGAGATCAGCGGCAGGTCCTGCTCGCGCCAGTTAATCCAGCCGAGCAGCCACTCCGGGCCGTGACCGGGCCGGTCCGGCTGGCGCAGCGGAATCACCTCCGCCACCACGATGTTGGGAATCAGCCAGGGCCGGCCGTTCATCGGGATCAGCAGGCTGGGCAGGGACTCGGGAATTTGCGCCTCGGACATGCGACTTCCTCAACTTATTCTTGGTTCACCGGAAACACGGGCCGTCTCGGCCACTTCCCGGCGCACTCGGTCGACCAGTTGCCGCGCCAATTGTTCCGGTGTGCCACTGTACCCGACGCAGCCGGTTTCGCGTACCGAATCCGGCTGGCTGCTGACCGCGCAGCTGTCCGCTGACTGCGCCCAGATGGCGGCGCCCTGGGCGGCCAGCCGGGGCGCGGCGATGGCGCCGTCGTTGCCCATGCCGGAGAACAGAATGGCGCCGTCGCAGTGGCCGAAGCCCTGCGCCAGGCTGCTCATCACCTGGTCGATGCAGGGCGCGTAGGGGCCTTCCCAGGGCTCGCCGGTGAGCCGCGCCACGCCGTCGGTGTCGAACACCAGGCTTTGCGTGACCGGCGCCACCAGCACCCGGCCGTGGCCGAGCCGGTCACCGTCGCCGGCCACCTGGCAGTGGAACGGGCTGTCCCGGCGCAGCACCTGACACAGGGTGTCCAGGAAGCCGCCGTCGATGTGCTGGGCGAGCACGAACGCCACCGGCAGGTGTTCCGGCAGACAGTCGAGAAACTGTTTTACCGCCGCCGGGCCGCCCAGGCTGGCGCCCAGCACCCACACCCTTTGCGCCGTGGTGTCGCCGGCCAGGGCGCGGAATTCGCGCGGTTCGGGAATCGGCGCCGCCAGCGGGGTTTGCGGCACCGCGGCCAGGTTTTCCTCCAGCCCCGGTGCGCCGATATAGCCCACCAGCTTGGTCATCAGGCGCCGTTCCCAGCGCGGGTAATGGTCGGCGGTGCGGGCCGGGGCCTGGCCGTCGCAGAACAGCAGGGGCGCGGCGGCGTTTTCCAGCAGGCCGTCGAGAAAGCGCTGCCAGCGGTCCTCCCGGGACAGGTCCACCACCCACAGGTCCAGGGCGTCGGCGGCCAGCCAGCGGTCTTCCAGATGTTCCGGGTCGGTGTTGACCACCACCCGGTAGCCCTGGCCCTTGATGGCGCCCGCCAGCAGATGCCCCTGCAGGGTATCGTCGGCGATCACGCCGACCCGGCCCGGGGCGGCCATCAGTGGCTGGTCTCCCGGGTCTCGCCGAGCAGCTCACGCAGGGTGACCAGCAGCTCGCTCTCCTGGAACGGTTTGCCCAGATAGCAGTTCACACCGATGTCGAAGGCCCGCTCCCGGTGTTTCTCGCCGGTGCGCGAGGTGATCATGATGATCGGCACGTCTTTGAGGCGTTCGTCGTGGCGCACGTGGGTGGCCACTTCGAAGCCGTCCATGCGCGGCATCTCGATGTCCAGCAGCATGGCGGCGGGGGTGTGCTCTTCCAGGGTGGCGATGGCGTCGATACCGTCCTTGGCGGTGATCACCTCGAAGCCGCTGCGTTCCAGCAGGCGGCCGGTCACCTTGCGCACCGTCACCGAATCGTCCACCACCATCACCAGCGGTGCCACGCGGCGCTCGTGCTCGTAATCCGGCGTTTCCGGCTCGGCGGGCAGCGCTTCCTGAGCCTGCGGCAGGGCCGCCTGCTGGGCCTGGGCGGCGCGGATCAGCGAGTGGATATCGAGAATGATCACCACCGCGCCGTCGCCGAGGATGGTGGCGCCGCTGATGCCGGCCACGCTGGCCAGCTGCGGCCCCACGGACTTGACCACCACTTCCCGCGAACCGATCAGGTTGTCCACCACCAGCGCCACGGTGTGATCGGCGCTGCGGATCAGCAGCACCGGCATCGGCTGGCTGTGGTTGTCCAGGTGCGGCTGGGCCACGTCGTGCACGAACCGGCCCAGATAGTGCAGGTCGTATTCCTGGCCGGCGTAGCGGTAGGCCGGCAGGCCGCCTTCCTGGCGGGCCTGGAAATAGTCGCTCAGTTCGTAGGGGCTGACCCGCACGATGCCTTCGATCTGGTTCAGCGGGATGGCGTAGGCGTCCTCGCCGACGCGCACCATCAGCGCCCGGTTCATGGCCAGGGTGAACGGCAGACGCACCACGAAGCGGGTGCCCTGCCCGGGCCGCGAGTCGATGGTCACCGAGCCGCCCAGTTGTTTGATCTCGCTGGCCACCACGTCCATGCCCACGCCCCGGCCGGACAGCTGGGTCACCTGGCTGGCGGTGGAGAAGCCGGCGTGGAAGATGAACTGCTGCACTTCGTGGTCGGGCAGCGGGGTGTTCTCCGCCATCAGCCCGCGCTCGATGGCCTTGCGGCGTACCGCGTCGGTATCGATGCCCTTGCCGTCGTCGGCCAGGGTGATCACCACTTCGCCGCCTTCGCGGGAGAGCTCCAGGCTGACGTGGCCGCTCTCCTCCTTGCCGGCGCCACGGCGCTGCTCCGGGTCCTCGATGCCGTGGTCCACGGCGTTGCGCAGCATGTGCTCCAGCGGCGCCACCACGCGCTCCATCAGGGTGCGGTCCAGCTCGCCTTCCGGGTTGATCACGTCGAAGGCGACACGCTTGCCCACTTCGCCGGACACCTGCCGCACGATGCGCCGCAGCCGCGGCACCAGGCGGGAGAACGGCACCATGCGCGTGCGCATGAGCTTTTCCTGCAGGTCGGTGTTAATGCGCTGTTGCTGCAGCAGCAGGGTTTCCGTGTCGCGGGTGCGATCCAGCAGGGTGTTCTTCAGGTCCAGCAGGTCCGAGGCGGACTCGGAAAGCTGTTTGGTGATCTGGTGCAGCTCCGAATACTGGTCCATTTCCAGCGGGTCGAAACGGCCGTCGATTTCGCCGCTGTCCACGCCCTTCTGGTAGGTGGACATGATCTGCGCTTCGGTCTCGGCGTCGAGCCGGCGCAGCTGCTCGTAGAGGCGCACCACGGTGGCGCCCATCTCGCCGATGTTGAAGCCGAACTCGCTGATGCTCTGTTCCACCCGGCCGCGGTTGATGGAGGTCTCGCCGGCCAGGTTGACCAGCGCTTCCAGCACGTCGGCGCCGACCCGCACCATTTCCTGGGGCTGTGACTGGGGGCGCCGCTCCTCGCGTTTAACGCCGGGTTGCGCGCTGGCTTCCGGGCGGGTCTCGCGGGTCGCCGGCGGCTGCGCCGGCAGCGGCTGGGCGGCCGCCGCGCGGCGCAGTTCCACCAGGCGCTCGTTGAGGGCGTCGAATTCCGCCGTCATCGCCTGGAAATCGTTTTCGTCCGGGTCGCGCCGCTGGCTTTCCAGGTTGTGCATCAGCGTTTCGAACCGGTGGCTCATCTCCCCCAGCTCATTAAGACCGGACAGCCGCGCCCCGCCCTTCAGGGTGTGCAGGGCCCGTTTCAGGTCGTCACTGAAATCCCGGCTTTCCGGGTGATCGCGCCAGGACACCAGGCAGCCGTCGATGATTTCGCAGAGCTCCTCGGCCTCTTCCAGGAAGACGTCGAGAATCTCCAGGTCCACTTCATCGGGCAGCGGCGTGTCGGGCTCGGCGTCGGCCCCGGCCGGTTGGGACGGCGCCGGTTCGGCGGAGGCGGCGGGCAGCGTGAAAGCGCCCGGGTCGCGCAGATAATCGTGCAGCGCGGTGATCAGGTCGTCGCCGCCGGTCAGCGGTTGCCCGGCGCCGAGCTGGTCGACCATCTCGGCCAGCCGGTCGTGGCAACGGTGCAGCAGGTCGAACAGCACGGGCTGCACCGGCAGGCGGTCCAGGGCCAGAGCTTCGTAAAGGGTTTCCAGTTCATGGCCCAGGTCGCCGAGGGGCTGGACCTCGGCCATGCGGGCGCCGCCTTTGAGGGTATGCAGATCGCGCTGCAGGGACTGGATTTCCAGGCTGTTGCCGGTGTCGGTGATCCAGGTGTCCAGGCTGCGGCCGGCGGACTCGAGAATGTCGTGGGCTTCCTCCAGGAAGATCGCCACCAGTTCCGGGTCCCCCTGGGTGCCGTCGGGGGGCGCCGGGGCGTCGGGCGCGGCGGCCGGGTCCGGGGCCTGGCGCAACATCGCCTGGCGCAGCGCTTCGATCACCGCCGGGGCGGGCTCCGGCTTACCGCCGCTGCGCAGCGTGTCGATCATGTCCGCCAGCCGGTCGTGGCCACGGTGCAGCACGTCGAACAGTGAGGGCGCGGGCGCCGGCTGGTTGGGGGCGCCGGCCATTTCGTAAAGGTTTTCCAGCTCGTGGGCGAGATCGCCGACGGCGGTGACGCCGGCCATGCGGGCGCCGCCCTTGAGGGTGTGCAGGTCCCGTTGCAGGGCCGCCAGGCTGTCGGCTTCGCCGTGCTCCCAGGCGGTCAGGTGTTCGCTGGACGAGAGCAGCAGGTCTTCCGCTTCTTCCAGGAACAGCAGCACCAGCTCCGGGTCCAGGGGCGCGTCGTCGCCGCCGCCGGCGCGGTCCGCGGGGGCCGGCATGCCGCCGCCGGGGCCGTCCGGGCCGGGGGTTTCAGCCAGGTCGCGCAGGCTGTCCACCAGACCCAGTTCCGGGCGCACGGTCTGGCCGGCGGCCAGACAGTCCATCATGTTCATCAGGGCTTCGTGGCCCTCGCGCGCCAGTTCCAGCAAGGCTTCGCTGAACGGCAGGCGGCCCTGGTTGACGCCGGAATAGACGCTGGCCAGCGCCTTGGCCAGGCCGTGGATTTCATCCAGGTTGGCGGTGCGGGCGCTGTTGGCGAGCAGCTCCAGTTCGTCGCGCAGGCGCGCCAGCTCCTCGGTGTGGCCCGGCTCTTCGGCCCACTGTTCCAGCAGGTTGTCGGTGTCGATGATCAGGTCCATGCCTTCGGACAGGAACACCGAAAGAATATGCGGGTCGGCGCCGTCGCGGTGCTCGTTGAGCGCTTCGCGGGCCTGCATCAGGCGTTCGATCAGGGTGGCGGCGTCGCCGGGCAATTCCGTCAGGGCGCCGTCGTGCAGCCGGGCCAGGCCGGCGTCCAGCAGCCGGTGGGTCTGGTCGATCATTTCCACGGTGTCGGCGTCGGCACGGCGCCCGCCGTTGACCAGCTCCTTGACCAGCTTCTCCGCCGGTTCCGCCAGCTCCGCCATGGCGTTGATCTCGGCCATGCGGGCGCTGCCCTTCAGGGTGTGCAGGGCGCGGTGCACCTGGTCGTCCAGGGGGTGCTCGGCGAAGTCCGGGTCGATCTGGTCCAGCCACTCGCGCACCAGTCCGAGGTTGCGCGCCGCCTCGCTGCGGAAGATATCCAGCAGCACCGGGTCGACCGCGTCGCCGGCGGCTTCGGTCTCCTCGGGGATCTGGAAATCCAGGGCATCCAGGTCCGCCAGCGGGTCGTCGTCCAGGGGCGGCGTCGCGTCGGGGGCTTGTTCGGACTCCGGCCCGGTGTCGGTTTGCGGCTCCCGGGGCGCGTCCGGGCGGTCAATGCTCGGCACCGCGTCCAGGTGCTGGCCGTCGGCGAGCGCGAACGCGGCTTCCTGCAGCGGCGTCACGTCGTAGGGCATCGGCCGGCGGTGGGCGAAGGCGTCCACCAGATCCGGGATCAGGCCGTGCACGGTGCGCACCAGCTCGATCAGGGTGGCGTCGGGCTCGATGGCGCCGTCGATCACCCGGTTCATCATGTTCTCGATCGACCAGGCCAGCTCCCCCACGGTGGTGGCGCCCACCATGCGGCCGGAGCCTTTGAGGGTGTGGAAGGCGCGGCGGAATTCCACCAGCGCGGTTTCGTCGCCGGTGTTGGCCGCCCAGCGCGGGAAATACTGATCCAGGGCCTCGAGCACTTCTTCGGCTTCCTCGACGAAGATCTCGATGATTTCGTCGTCGATCAGCTCTTCGTCGTGTTCCTCGATGCCGCCCTGGTCGGCAGGCTCCGGCGCCGCCGCTTCGTCGGGCGACGCTTCGAGCGCGTCATCGTCCTGGGGGGCGTCCTCGGTGAGCAGCACCGGCGGTTCGTCCAGTGGCGCATTCAGCGGCTCATCAAGCGGCTCATCAAGCGGTTCATCCAGCGAATCGGCCGGCGCGTCCTCGACGTCGTCCGGCTGATCGGCGTAATCCGGCTCTTCGGTTTCCGCCTCGTCGACGGGCTCCGGCAACGGGTAGCCCAGGTCGCTGACGCTGGCCCGCGCCAGGCCGAGGATGTCATCGCGGGTTTCCGGGTCGTCGCTGAGACGCTCCAGGTAGTACTCCACCGAGGTGATGGCGTCGGCCAGGGTGTCCATGCTGCGCCAGTCCGGCTTGGACTGCTCCGCCATCAGCTGCTCTTGGATAAAGCGCACGCACTGGCGAAGAATGTCCGCCGGGCGGTCGAGCTGAACCACCTCCAGCCCGCCGCGCACCGCGTTGAGACGGTCGGGTACCGTTTTCAGGTGCTGGTGGTCCCAGTGCGAGGCGATGAATTCGATGATGCCGTCCTTGGCCTCTTCCAGGCCGGCGCGGCATTCGCGCAGCACCGCGTCTAGGGCCTGGCCCACATGGCGGGGCAGGTCTGCGCCGGTGGCCGGGGCCGGCCGGCGGTTGTCGCCGCCGATGCCGGCCAGGGTCGCTTCCACGTAGAGCAGCGCGCCGGCCACGTCCATCAGGGTGTCGCGGTGCGGGGGCCGGCGGCCGTCGACGATCGCCTCCATCACCTTGAGCTGTTCTTCCACCAGGGTGCGCGGCTGGCCGAGGCCGAGCATGGCCACGGTGTCGGACACCTGTTTCAGGCGGATCGCCTCCGGCGCCAGCGTGGCCGGGTCGGAATCGCCCTGGTGGACGAACTGCTCCAGGGCGTCCTTGATCTTGGTGAGCTCCTCGGACAGCGCCGTGACCACCGAGCTCATGGCCATGGAGTCCGGGCCGGTGAGGCGCTCGCGTTCGGCGTTGACCAGGTCTTCCGACGGCAGCGCGTCGTCGAGCCGGAAACCGGCGCGCACTTCACGGATGCGCGGGCTGTCGTGGTCGGCCTTGGCGACGTAATACAGCAGGTTCTTGAGCAGTTCCGTGGGCGCCGGGCGTTCCAGGCTGTCGACGCCGTCGGCGGCCAGCTCGCGCAGGGTGCGGTCGATCTGGCCGAGCATCTGTTTCACCGAGGTGCCCAGCGCGATGGCGTCCTCCTGCAGGCCCTCCACCAGGGCGTCGGCGATCCGCCACAGCGGCCCGCGGGCGGCTTCCCCGGTGACCTGCTCAAGCTTGGCGAACACCTTGCGCATATAGGCCAGGTTGCGGTCCATGTCCTCGTTGCGCATCACCCCCACCAGGGCGAGCTGGAACATCTGCCGTATCTTGCGGGCCAATTGCGCGAAGCGCGGGTCGTTGAGCACCGCGTCGGAGAGGCGGCCGTCGCCCTGGGCGTGCTGCAGGTCGGGTTTGAACAGCGCGGTCTCGGACAGCAGCGCTTCGCCGCGGGCGGCGCGCAGGTCGTTGAGCAGCGGCAGCAGCACCAGCGGCAGGTCGCGCCGGCTGCTGGCCACCCGGTCCAGGTAGGGCGGCAGCTGCAGGATCGCCCGCATCAGGGTTTCCTGGCTGTCGGCCACGTTGCCGACGCGCTGGTCCACCAGTGCCCGGGCCAGCTTTTCCATTTCCTCGGCGAGCAGGGCTGCGCCGTAGAATTCCACCATCTGCAGGGTGCCGCACACCTGGTGCAGGTGGGTCTGGCAAAAGCGCATGCGCGTGGAATCGTTGGGATTGTCCACGAACGCTTCCAGGGCCTGCTGGGCTTGATTCAGTGTCTCCTGAATTTCCCCCCGGACCCAGTCCAGCGCCAGATAGTCGTGACGGTCGCTCATGCCCTTTCCCCCATGGAACTCAGGCCTCTCATTGCCGGCGCCGGAACGCCAGAGTGTCGGCGAAGTGCACCCTTTCCAGGCGCGGGTCGTGCCAATCGGTGATTTCGCCGGGGCCCAGCACCAGCAATCCGCCGGGCGCCAGGCGCCCGGCCAACTGGTTAACGATCTGTCGCTTCCGCCAGCGGCGGAAGTAAATCAGCATGTTCTGGCAAAAAATCAGGTCCATGTCGTCCATCGGTGCCTGGTCCAGATTCAGCACGTTCAGATGGGCGAAGCAGACCCGCTCGCGCAGACCGTCCGCCACCTGCATGGTGTGCGTGTCCGCGTCCTTGAAATAGCGTTCGCGCAGCGCCGGGTCGATCTGCTCCACACGGCGCCGGGGAAACAGCCCGCGGCGCGCCTTGGCCAGCGTCGGCAGGCTGATGTCGGTGCCCGTGATGCCGTAGAACAGCGCTTTGCCGTGGGCACGGAACCGCTCGCTGATCAACATCGCCAGGGAGTAGGCTTCCTCGCCGGTGGAGCAGCCCACGCTCCAGGCGTTGAGGGTGGCGCCGGTGCCCCGCTCGGCGGCGAACTGGCCGAGGTAGTCTTCCACCAGCGCGAAAGAGCCGGGGTGACGGAAGAAGCTGGTTTCCTGCACCGTCAGCCGGTCCACCAGGGTGGACCACTCCATGGCGCGGGACTCGGTGGCCCCGGTGACCAGCTGCTGGTAGTAGGTGTCGTAGTCGTCCAGCCCCAGCTCGCGCATGCGGATATTGAGGCTGCTTTCCAGGAATTGCTTGCGCTCCGGCGCCAGCGTCATGCCGGTGCGCTCCTCCAGCAGGGCCTGCCAGAGCTGGAACTGCTCGGCATCCATGGCGGGGGCGCTCTTGATCGACCAGCGATCTGTCACTGCAAAACCCATGGTTCCGTCTCCGGAACCGGCTTACGCCGGTTCAGGAATGCTCCGGCAGGCGGAAGCCGGCGACTGAATTCCGCATTTCCTGCGCCATTTCCGCCAGGTCGCCAATCGAGCGGGCGGTGGCGGTGGTACCGGCGGAAGTCTGCGAGGTAATTTCCTGGATCACGTTCATGGTGTTGGAGATGTGACCCGCCGAGGCCGCCTGCTGGCGCGCCGCGTTGGAAATGTTCTGGATCAGATCCGCCAGGTTCTTGGATACGTTCTCGATCTCTTCCAGGGCCACACCGGCGTCCTGGGCCAGGCGCGCCCCCTTCACCACCTCGGCGGTGGTGGCTTCCATGGAGATCACCGCCTCGTTGGTGTCGGTCTGAATGGTTTTCACCAGGGTTTCGATTTGCTTGGTGGCGGCGGCGGAGCGTTCCGCCAGGCGTTGTACTTCGTCCGCCACCACCGCGAAGCCGCGGCCCGCTTCCCCGGCCATGGAGGCCTGGATC
>MDTG01420539.1_pt1 | contig 10913 bp, 14 predicted proteins | sample 811421 | NCBI WGS metagenome assembly MDTG01 (sample SAMN05326645, study PRJNA326480) | marine metagenome | isolation source: seawater | place: Pacific Ocean: South East | collected 2011 | reverse complement strand
TATCAATAGGTTATTTGTTGATAAAAATAATATTTATTTATTTCCTGAATTAGTTCCATTAAAAGATAAGCTTTGTTCAAAAGAATTTACTGAATTTTTAGAAAAAGCATTTGATAAAGATTTATCTGAAACAAGATTAAAAATTGAGTTACTAAGAAATAAAAAAGATCATTTTTTATTACCACATTGTGATTGTGTTGAAAAGGTTGTTTCATTTTTAATTTATATTAATTTTAATGAACAACCATTAGATTCAGGAACTGATGTTTATACTAAAAAGAGTAATATTATAGAAGAGTCTACGATGAATAGAACATTTGAAAATTTTGATACAATATCAACAACACCTTTTATTAATAATAGTTGTTTTATTTTTTGTGCTACAGATAATTCATGGCATGGTGTTAATCCTGGAAAAACTTTTACTGATAGAAGGCTTGTACAACTAAATTGGGTAAGCAAAGATTTTTCATCTCACCTAGATTGTTTTCCTGTTAATCAATAATTTAAAATATGATTAATAAACTCTCTAACACAACCTTTTCCAGCTTCTTTTTTACATTTTATATTACATACCGCTTTAACTTCATCAATTGCATCAAATGGACAACCACTTAATCCAACTTTTTCTAATACAGGTATATCAAATAAATCATCGCCAATATATGAAACTTCTTCATATGAAATATTAAGTTCTTTTATCCAATTATTTAATACTTCTAATTTCTCATACTTTCCAATACTTGCCATATCCATTCGCGAAATAACATGTGTTGCTTTTCTGACACAATCAGAATCATCCGCTGTAATTAATGCAGTTTTAATCCCTTTTTCTTTTAATAATTTCAATCCAAAGCTATCCTTGCCATTATAACATTTAGTTTTAATTCCATTTTCATCTACATAAATTTTACCATCTGTAAATACTCCATCATAATCAAAGATTGACAATTTAATTTTTTTCTTATCTTTTTTTTCAGTTTTATTAACATATTTATTCATCAAATATTCTAAATCATCTGAATCATTTAATGATATTTCATTAAAATATGGACATTCAAATGTTTTAATTTTATATCCATTTTCTATTATTTTCATTTGTTCAATATCTTCTATGTTTTGATATTTACTATTTTCCATTTTATGAAATTCCTTTAAATATTCTCTATTAAAAACATAAATTCCAGTAAATCCATAATAATTATACTTTTCTAAATCAGGTTTTCCTGTTTTATTACCTGGAAGTATACTTCTTGAATACGTCATAACATCATTATTTCTAGTAAATTGTACAGTAAGACAACTAGGTGATTCTAAATATTTTGTATCTTCTATTTTTTGATGTAAAGTTGTATAAAAAAGATTATCACAATTATTTTCAAGGTGCTTTTCGATAGCATAATCTATATTTCTATAATCAATAAATGGCTCATCTCCTTGAACATTTACAATTAAATTAAAATTTTGTTCTATTTTATCTAAGTTTGTAGATATTCTTTCTGTACCATTCTTACAATTTTCATCAGTCATAATAACTGTAACATCTTCTCTATTTTCAAATAGTTTTGTAATATCATTGTGGTCTGTTAATATAAATATTTTAGATGCTAACTTACTCTTCTTTGCTTCAAAAAAAGTTTTTTCAATAACTGTAATATTATCAAGTTTCATAGTTAATTTACCTGGTAATCTAGAAGATTTAAAACGTGCTGGGATACATATACACACATTGTCCATTAATATATAATATTGGTAATCTTTAAGTTTATAAAGTTTAAAATTTAAAAATAAAATATTAATATTATTATATGAAAACTCACATACTTGATTGTACAATTAGAGACGGTGGTTATATAAATAACTGGAATTTTAGTCAATTACAAGTTAGAGAATTATATAAAACATTAAATAAATCAAATGTAGATTTTATGGAAATTGGATTTAGAGATAATTTAAAAACATATAACAATAAAATTGTTTCAAAATGGAAAAAATCTACTGATAATATTATTGATTCTACTATTAAAGATATATATAATGAAAATACTAAAATAGCTATAATGATAAACTATGGAACAAGCGAATTACTGGATTTTAAAAATAGTTCTGAATCGTTAGTTTCAATGGTAAGAGTAGCATTTCATAAAAAAGATTTTATAGATGCTATAAAATATATCAAAGATATAAAAAATTTAGGATATATAGTATGTGCTAATGCAATGGGAACATGTTTATATTCTGATGAGGAATTAAAAGAATTATGTACACTAATTTCAAACAACGAAATAGATTATCTTTACATTGCGGATTCATATGGCTCTATTACCACATCTGAACTAGAAAATATTACTAATGTACTAAGAAATAATTTTAAAGATCTTGAATTTACACCCAAACTAGGATTTCATGCTCATAATAATACTCAAAGAGGTCTAATGAATGCTAATAAATGTATTGAATTAGAATTTGATATCATTGATAGTACAATGTATGGTATGGGAAGAGGTGCTGGAAATTTATGTACTGAATTATTAATATCTGATTTATCCAAAAGATATGATAATTGGAATGATAAATATGTTGAAAATTGTGTTAAATATATTTATAATTATTTATTAATCAATGACATGAATTTTAAAATAAATTGGGGATATAATTTAATATATTTTATTACAGCTCATTTTAATGTTCATCCAAATTATGGATGGAAAATTAAACAATATAGTATAAATGATATTAATATTATTTGGAAAACTATTGAAGAAATTAGTAAAAGTGAATATTCTGGTATTTTTAATATTGAATATTTAAATTCATTAATCAAATGAACCTAATACACCTTTACAATTAAAAGAGGACATTGAATAGTTTTTGTTTCTAGTTGTGTAGATGATTATGAAATTGGTGTAAATTTACAACACCAATCATTGAGTTGTTTTAAAATTACATGAAACCACTTTATACCAATTCTAGTGCCACGAACTGTTCAATAAACAATGGTTTACATTCATCGTGTAGTTTATTATTTTTTCAATACAATTTTATAGCAGTTGAATAAACAACAGTTCTAGTTCTTTTTACTCCTGGATTACCATAATGGCATAATGTTTCATTTACATCGACATAAATTATTTTTATATCTTCAATATTTATTTTAAATTGTCAACCATTTTTTAATATAATATCTTTAATTTATAGTAATCAATGCTTTTCAAAAAAAAATTTTTAGATGTAATTAAATTAAATAATGGGAATTGGATGGCAAATACATTTAGAGATGGGAATGTAAACTATAGAGAAAAAAAAGGTGTTCCGATTTCAAATGAAGGTGAAATAAAAGGAGCTAAACAAGTAATTGAAAACCAAAGTTTAAAATTTAGTAATGAGACAGAGTTATTTTTTGATACTGACATAGTATTAAATTTTGAAGATGTCTTAATATTTCATATGGCATCTAGACCGTGTCAAAAATATTTTTTTAAAAAGAATATCTATAAATGTAAATTAATTGTGATTGATAAAGTGTATGGATATTTGATTATTTTTTCATCACATGATGATATGATGAGATATTTATCTGGTAGTCAAAATTATTCTTACTATTATAAGACATTACTTAATACATTTGTAAATATTTCTAAAATAAAGAAAAAAAGTATGTATAGCTCTTTTACAAATTATTTTAAAAAAGATAAAGAAAAAGTCTATAAATTTAAGATAATATTAAATGATGTTAAGGAAGCTTTAAAGTATAATTATTATAAAAAAAGTGAACAACAAGTAACACATATAAATGATTCATTACCATTGTATCAGGAATATGAATTTGCTACATTGCATCATAATAAAGCTAAATTATTTGTAGAAACTATACAAGAAGTGTGTGGATATAAATGTATTATTAAATAAACACCTTTAATTTTTTCTATATTATAAATAATGTTAAATAATACATGTAGTATTTGTTTGAATGAAATTGAATCTAATAAAAAAAAATTAAATTGTAATCATACTTTTCACGAGGAATGTATAAAAAAATGGTTTAAATCCCCATACGCAGATGTTGATGAACCTTATAAAATTGGTAGTTGTCCAATATGTAGAAAAGAATCTGAAGAACTATTTATTGATGACTTTGAAATACCTACTAATAATTTTAAAAATAATATTTATTTTCTTTTTAAAAGAATAAAATCTTCAATAGCAAGATCTTTGTAAATAGTTATTAAATTTTTCAATAAATAACTTATCAATATTGTAAATTACAGTATCACAAATTAATAAATAGCCACCATTCTTTTCCAATATATTACTTATTTTCAATATATTAGTTTCATCAAAAAAATCTTTATAACAACCAACAACACATATTACATTACAATCATTAATTTTATCGTCATTTATTTGATGAAACATTGATGATATGTGTCCCTTATAATTGACATTATCTTTAATATTTATATTTCTTAATGTATTGTCATAAGTTGGGTCAACAGTCAAATATTTAAAATTATCAATATCATTTATATTGGTAATTTCAGATATTTTTTTAAAAATAATATTCTTTGATATATCAAAATCACTTGGTTCTATTTTATCATCATATATACTTCCGTCTGAATTAATTAATTGTGGCATATCTAAATAATCATCATTTATAATTCTATTTCTATTTTCAGAACTTCCGATAACTAAAATTGATACATTATCATTTAAAAATTTGTTATTTTTTGAACAAAATACCTTAATCAAATCCATAATTAATATTTAATCATAAAAAAAATTCTATAGTTCAATTTTTACAAATCATATGAACTTTTCTACAATTATCTGAACAATACATATTATCATTATAATGAAAAGTTACAGTATTTTTTTTAATTTCTCTTTTACATTTAAAACACTGTTTGTTTGATACTATATGTTGATAATTTTTAATTCTATTGTAAATTTTATGATTATTAAGACAGTAATCAAGACAGAAGCTTGAACAGAAATATAACAATGTTGGCATATTATTTTCACTATTCACATAATTTCCACATAAATAGCATACTGTCATATAATAGCTCTAGATAATATATTATTTTATATTTCAATTTTAATTAATTAAACTAACTGATACATTTCTTTATATTTATTAAACCATTTTGATAATTGTATCTTTTCTAATTTATCATCTTTCACTGAATAAATTAGATTTTGACCACTTTGTGGATTTGATGTTACATATTTAATCCAAAATAACTGTATACCATTATTATTTAAATTTGTTCTAATAATGAAATTATTTGCTTTATGACCATAATCATTATTAAATGTTCCCATCCAAATATATTCAAAATGTAAGTCTAATTCTTCTAAAATAGGTGTAAGTTTTTGTATATTAGAAATTTGTGATTTCAAATATTGAGATTGTTCAGATTCTCCAGTAAACATATTCATATTAAATTCACCTTCATACGAATAAATGTTTGATGAATTATCTACTGGATTTTTTGTTTTATTTTTAGATGTAATTTGAACTTTCATACTTGAAATAAAATTATTTCAAATAAAAAATATTTTTTTCAATTTTATTAATCAATTAATCCATAATATCTAAGTACACGTACAGTTATTTTTTCTTTTCTACAATTTGGACATCCTCTTCCTAATAAATGTACATGAGGCAATGAAGAGAATTCACCATGTTTTTTACAAATTAAAATTATTTGAGAATGTTTAAAAGTATAGTTGACTTTTGATAAATCATATTTATTACCATATATAATTCTTAATTTATTTTTATATTTTCTTGTATCTTTTGAATCTTCAACATATATTCTTCTTTGAAAACACCAAAACATATACTAATAAAAATGATATTATTACATAAATGCATCAATTTTTATAATTTACTTGACTAGTATGAAAAAATTAAATTATTTTGACTATTGGGAAATATAGTTATAAACTAACATAATTCATATCTTGTATGTTTATCTTTTTTCCAATTAGATGGAATATTATCAATATCATCTAGATAAATAACATTTAATTTAGGACAGTTAGTACAATTAAAATTTAATATTTGATTTTTATTTATATTACATAAATTAATTTCTTCTATTTCTTTATTATTAACAGAATAAATATTTTCAATATTCTTATTAGCTGATAAGTCTAATTTTTTTAATAGTGTTCCTGAACATGAAATTGTTTTTAATTTTAAATTTTTAGATAAATTGATTTTATAAACTCCAGTGTTAAAGAATATAATAGTATCCATATTTATTAGTTGGTAAATAAGATCTACATTAATAATATCAGAGTTACTAAAATTAGCCGTACTAATATTATCTAGTTCTGTGTTATATTTTTTTGTTAAATAATCAACTAATTTATTTTGTTCCAACTTAAGTTTTTCTTGAAATTCTTCTTCTCTTCTCTTTTCAGAATTAAATTCTACTTCCCCCTTTAAAAATAATCCATCAAGCCTTTCTAATGTTTTAAATATTGCCGAGTATTTTCCAGTAAAAGTAATTTTCGCATCTGGTACAATTTTCCATTCGCCAGTGTAAGCTGATTTAAGTTGTAAGTTAGCTTCAGGAGTTGATTTATAAAGATACTCATTACCACTAATTTTTTGATATTTTAAATATTTTTTTGTTGACCTAAATAAATCTGTTCTTGATTTTGTATTAGTCAAAGTTGTTGTATCTGGACTAAAATACAAAATACTTTTATCAGAATTAAATCTATATTTCCAAATAATAGTGTCAAAATATTGTTTAATTCTCCCTTCTAATTTAATAATCATGTTATTTTCACTATCAAATAGAGAATTTACTTTATCATCTAATAATAATTTATATGATTCTACTATTTCCTCAACCTTTTCTAACTCTAATTCTTGAATATTATAATTGAAACCACTATATTCCAAGTCAAAATCATCGCTAGATTTTACATAATAACCCAATTTTGGATCTAAACTTTTCAGATTATTAAATATATCTGGAACTTCTGAATTATAATTTTCATTAGTTGTTCTAATTTCAATTATTCTTTTATCTTGTATTATTTTATTCAAATCAATATTGTACAAATTAAATGACACCAAGTTCCACCCTTTTTTCAAAATTAATTTTTGAATAATCATATACTTATTAATATTTAGATAAAAATATATATATATTTATCATCCCTATTGTCAAACTATTTTTCAAGTAAAAATATGAATAATATTTAAAAAATCATCTTATATAAAAGTATATGGAACAAATAATTAAATTTAATTTAAAAATTGATGAAATTGAAAAATTAAATGATTTGGATAAAAAAAGTCAGTCGGTAAAAGAAGTAAAAGATGAATTAAAAGTAGAACAAGATAGAGTAGAAAAGATGATAGATAAAATTTCAAACATAAAAGCTAAAAAATATAAAAAATTAAAAGGATTATCTTTAGAAAAACTTACTGAAATGTTTGATGCAGAGGAAGATTTAGATGAAAAACTAAAAATATATCAACAAATGAGTTATTTAATTGAACTTACTAAAAATCAATTATTTGAAGAATAATATTTGATATATTATTATCAAAAAATTATTTGATATATATTATAGTCTGTATAATTAACACAAGGTACGATAATATCATCTTGAGGTTCCAAACAATAAAAGATATACTTACTATCTAAGAATATGTTAAAAGCATGGTTTAAATTTTGATTACTACCATATGCTATTCCAAATAAATAAGAAAAATTCTTTGAAACGTTATTATACTGTTCTTTTAAAAAATTCCCATATAAGATATAAGAAAAATCATCACAATCATTTGCATTTATTTTATATTTCATATTGTTAGTATTATCAAACTCTAAAAAAGATTTTATTAATTCTAAATCAGGTAAAATATATTTTGAATCATTTATAATTATGCTAATATTAGAAGCTATTTCTTTTACCATATCTCTAATTTCATAATTTGAAATTAATAAATTTGATTCTTGAAAATTAAAATAAAATTTTGAATCTAATGGTAAGAAAATTAAAAAATAAACAATTAACATAATTACTACAAGAATTAACATTAATATTACAAGATTTAACCAAAATATTATCTTACTATCTTTTTTTAAAATTTTCTGTCCATCTGTATACAATTTATGTAATTGTCTACTTCTAGGTGAATTTCTCCTAAATAAATCGTTCATTAATTATATAAATTAAAATCTATCTTTTAATATAAAAAATGATTTCAGGTAATTATAAAGTATCTTTTGCTGGAGATACTGCTGTCGGTAAAACTAGTATAACACATCAGTTAGTTCATCAAAAATTTAATGAATTTACTGAAACTACAATTGGTGCATGTTATCTATCAAAACATATAGAATTTGATAACCAAAAAATAGTAGCAAATATATGGGACACAGCTGGCCAAGAAAGATACTATTCTTTGACACCTATGTATTTTAAAAATGCAAAAGCAATTATATTAGTTTACGATATAACATGCAAACAAAGTTTTGAAAATATAAAAAATAAATGGTATCCAGATTTAATTACACATATAAATCATAATAATATAGCTATTATTGGAAATAAATTAGATTTAAATTACAAAAGACAGGTTTCAGAAGAAGAAGCACGGAGTTTTGCTAATGAAAATGATTTACTATTTTATGAATTAAGTTGTAAAACGGATTATGATAAAATTTATTCATGTTTTCAAGAATTAGCAAGAAATAGAGAAATAGATTACGATATTGAAGAAATGACACCATTAAATCTAAATAATAAAAATGAATTAAGAAGAAGAAAAGTAAATTGTTGTAAAAACTAAAATAAAATAATAAATAAATTATAAAATGTTAAATATGCAATACCTATTTCAAATATAATATCATAACCTAAAACTATAAGACTATCTAAATTATTATCTAATTTTTTAGTAAAATTTTTTTTATTATCATACAATAAAGTTTCAACTGTACGAAATCCTTTATACCAGGTAAAAAAAGTCCAAAAAGAACAAAAATAAGTCATTGCAAAAAACATTTTTATCTGTCGGTAAATATGATCTGGATATAAATATAACATAGTTAAATTAAATATTGTAAAGAATGACATTAAACCTAGTGAACCTTTAGAATTAACTTGTCTTCTTGATGATTTGTTTAAATTAACTTTTTTAAAAATATTAATTATGCTAAATATAATGAAAATATGAAAAATTAACATATAATAAAAATTATTTAACCTATCACCAAAGTATAATCCAATTGTTGTTATTAAACCACCTTCTTGAAATCCCTGAAGAAATAATGCTAGATATTTGTGTAATTCGATTTTCGTGTTAAAGAAATTTATATACATTGGTTTAATCAATCTTATTTTAAATACAAACAATATAAATTCTATTATTGTCCATATTATTGTTGAACCAATCATAATAATAAAACACGATGAAGAATTACCAACAAAATAATCTTCAATTGCTAATAAAATTGCAAACATTGAATATAAAATTTTCGTATTACCACAAGTTGCAAAATCACCATTACGTACAATGTAATATTGATTATTTAATATATTATTTTTCAATAACATATTATAAAAAGATATTGATAATATTTTTTTATAAACTAGTTAAACTAATATTTATTTATAATATTTATAAATGAATACTGTTGAATTAAATTTGGAAGAAAATCAACCTCTCAATTTTAATGAAGAAATAACTGAATATGAAAATATCAGTTTCTTCTCGTGTATTTGTTTTAAAAATATATTTATATATCATTTATTTTTAGCTTTTGCAATGACACTTTCTATATGTCTAGCAATATATACAGAAGGTATTTGGTTTATCGTCCTATCCGCTATTATTCCAGGAGCAATCACTATGGATTTTTGTAGATTTCATTATAACAAATATATTACAAGATGTCAAATGACAGTAACAGCAATTGAGACAGTTGTAATTATGAATTTTATTGTATTATTAACAAAATATATTGAAAGTCAATTATTAGGAGATAACTTTATTTATAATTTAATCATAAAATCATTTATTTTAGCAGGTTTTATGGAAGAATTGACAAAATTACTACCTTTATTAAGAATAATTAATTATAAATATATAACAAACCCAAGAGCGTTATGGGTTTATGGACTTTGTGCTGGAGCAGGTTTTGCTTGCTTTGAAAATATTTTTTATGTTTTAATGGGTGGATTACAAGTAGCAATAGTAAGAAGTGTACTATCAGTACCATTACACTGTTGTACTGGATTAATTACTGGTATTAATTTATCAAAATATAAGTTTGAAGATAATTTAGAAGAAGAAGGAATTTATAAAATTAAATATATAAAATCAATACTAATTCCAATTTTTATACATGGTCTATTTGATTTTTTACTACTGTTAGGTGATTATTTTAGCTATTCAATGTTCTTAATGTTATCTGTTATTGAATTATTATTAGTTTATATATATATTAGATATTTAATTGTTAAATACGAAAAATTATTTCCAAGAACAGAAAGTATACATAGTATGATTAAAGAAAATAGATTAGAACCTCCATGTATTTGGTTTATCCATTAATTACTCAATATTATTCATCTTTTTAAATTAGAACTCTTTTATTATCATTATATTTTTTTTTATTAAAATTTAATTTTTAAAATTTATTTATAATTTATATTATATGAAATATATAATTAACTATAGTTATGGTGGTGGACCATCTCATGGTGATAATTATTTAAACGTAATTAAATGTATAAATGAAAAAAAAGAATGTTCTGAAGCTAATGCTGTTGAAAAATGTTTACCAGATACAGAATATACAGGTAAATGTATTAATAGTAAATGTGAAACTAAATATTTTACTTATAATCTTGACATCACCAATATT
>MDTG01392207.1_pt1 | contig 10913 bp, 10 predicted proteins | sample 811421 | NCBI WGS metagenome assembly MDTG01 (sample SAMN05326645, study PRJNA326480) | marine metagenome | isolation source: seawater | place: Pacific Ocean: South East | collected 2011 | reverse complement strand
TCGAATAACCATTTTCAGAAGCACACTTTCCTAAATTTTTAACATTGAAACATGTATCTTCATTATTGATTTTTTTAATTTCAAAATAGTCGGGACATGTACCAATTTCGGGGGCATATATTAAATTTTTCGAAGCAGTGGATAATAAAACACCCATAACCGTTAAAACAAATATTAAAATTATTGTTGCTACTATTAATACTATTTTTTGAAATTGCATATATAATTACATATTATTTTTTCTTTGGTTTAATATATATGAATAATAGTTGTAGCAATAATAATAAGAAAGATATTAATAATGGTCGTGTAAATATAATGGGAGATAATAATTTAAATCAATTCGCTCTCTATGATAAAATACCAATAAATAATAACGACACATATTATAAAAATGCTCTTAATGGTACTTGGAATACAAATATTTTATCCGATGCCTTTTTTAGCAAAGAAAATATAGATATCTTACAGAATGGAATAAGAGCAGGAGTATATAAAAAATCAAATAATACTGTTCTAATTGGAAGACAAAATGATAATATTCTTAAAATGATCATGAGAAGTATATATTTACAAAATTCAAAAAATCTAAATACTAATATTACGCAACAAATTAGTGATTTGAATAATTTAGTTTTTCAGTACGCTATTCCACAAATATATGAAGAATCAATTGGATATTTAAAATATAAAAAAGATGTTAGTACAATGTATACACCAATTGAACGACCATCTGCTACTTATTCTAATAATAGTCTAGAATTAAAACCCTGGTTTTAAGTTTTTGATAATTTAATATTATTTATTAAAGTATCAACTATAAGTTTCAAGTGAGATTTTCACAATATGGATTTTTTAGGACGTGTACGCTTCCATTTCAGTATTATATCTTTCCTTATCCTTTTCCGCTTCTTTATTATAAGGAGTTTTATCTTTATCACTTAAATTTTTCCACAATGACCCTAACTTTTTTGACACATCCGCAATTTTAATATTCTCATTTTTCTTAAGAGACTTTTTAATTAAAGCCGTTACTTCATCTCTTTTCGCATCACAAAAACATAAATACCCAGACTTGGCGCGCTTTGGCTTGTTTGGATCCTTAAGCTTTTTTGTTTTAAGCTTATCTCCTAGAAATTTGTTGCAAACTTCTTGAATTAAATCCTCCTTTCCAAGATGAATCAAAACCCCAGTAATAAGATTTTTGTGGGAATCATACCAGATGTTATTAATAAGACCGGTGTTGTTATGAAATGCTTGATTTGACATTGAACTCATGAACTATAAATAACTATATATATTCTTATTAAATCAATTTTTTTAAAAATTATATTATATTGTAAATTATACTGTTTTATTTATTGTTTTGATTTTATTACTATTTTTTTACTTTTTTTTATCTTTTTTTTATCACCTGTTTTCCTGTTTAATCTATTTTCCCGATATTTTTTATATTCTGTTTTTAGTTTATCCAATTCTACTAACCACATTTCATCTGGTGTAGTTTGCTTTATTATCTCAAGTTCAACTATTTTACTATTTCTTTCTTCTAACAACTTTTTCATATTCTCTTCTTCTACATCTTCAATCTTCATTGATCGCAAATATTTAAACTCAATATCTTCATCAATAATATCATAATTTCTACTTTCCAATAATTTTATAACTACTTCCTTCTTTTTTCTTCTTAAATCTATTGTATCATCACACTGTTCCTGAATAAATCGTGCCTTGTTTTGAAGAATTAAAACAACCCTTTCTAAATTTTTAATTAGATATTCTTTTCTTTTAATATACATTTCATATCTAACTGGGAAATACGCATCAATTATAGAATAAACGGAATCGTATTTGTGTAATTTTTGTTTATCATCAAATAACCACATGTTTGTCAATGATTTTGTTGTGTAGATTTTTAATATTTTTTCAAGCTTTGTACAGTTATAATCCAACTTTTCCGGTAAAAGTTTATTTATTACCCCTGGCATAAATGTTATTTCAAAATAGACCGTGGTATCCGTAGATAAATCTTTATAACTTTTTATATACGGCGTTTTCTTTTTATTTCTATTTTCACGATTATCCATTAAACTTTCCAGATATTCTTTATAAGTTTCTGTCCACATTCCTACGGGAAGTTCGGTAACAACAACATTCAATGTATCAATTATATTATATTTACCCTTAATTAAATATTTTTTATCCTCAATCTTAATTATATCACCCTTAAAATCTTCATAATATACATCTATTTCTGGTTTGGGTGTAGTTTTTTTCTTAATTTTATGTTCTAAATATTTAATAATTTGTGTTGTATTAAAGGCTGGTATGTCACAACTAAAACCAGTCCCAATTCCCTTACCACCATTCACACAAATCATAGGAATAATTGGAACAAAATATTCTGGTTCAACCTTTGTACCATCATCATATAGATATGTAAGAACATCCGTATCACTTTCTTGGAAAATATTTCTTGTAACAGAATTTAAATTTGTGAAAATATATCTTTCACTAGCATGATCATCACCACCACGAAGTCGCGTGCCAAATTGACCCTTAGGAACTAAGAGACTAATATTATTGTTACCAACATATTCTGCTGCCATACCAATTATCGCACCATTCAAGCTATTTTCACCATGATGATAACAAGTATGTTCCGAAACATATCCAGAAAATTGTGCTACTTTGATTTCTTTAACTAAATTTCGTTTAAATGCGGCATAGAGGACTTTTCTGGTACTAAATTTATTACCATCCACTAAGTTTGGAATGGATCTATCACAATCATATTTTGAAAAGTGTGATAATTCGAGATGTACGAATTTTTTATATGATGTATTACCACTTTTAATATCAAGAATAGCCTCTCTATCATATTGTCGCAACCAATCTTTTCTATCATCGGCTCTCTTTTTATTAAAGGCTAAATCAATCGCATTTCTACATTCATCGCCTGAATAATTAAATTCAATTAGTTTCTTATCTTTAAAATATTCTTTAAATTCCTTAGCTGTTGATGTACCCAGTCCCTTAAAATATTTAGCCGACCATCCTTTGCCATCATTATTTTTTGTCTTCCATGTTGAATATTCCTGTTCGGTATAAAAGCTGACTTCTTTTATGCCCCTTTTAACTTTAATAATAGGCGTATTCATAAACCCTAGAAAAGAATCCAGTTTAATTAATTCGGGCCATTGAGCATGGAATAGATTAATACACAAACCCTTAATATGTGAGCCATCCAAATCTTGATCAGTCATAAATATAATTTTACCATATCTCAGATTTTTATAAACATCTTCTATTGAATTAAATTTTTGATCTGATTTTAAACCCATTGCTTTTTTAATATTAGCAACCTCCGCATTTTGATTTACCTTTGCTGCTGATATTTCTGATACATTTCTCATTTTACCTCTCAATGGGAAAACACCATAATAATTTCTATCATCTTTATCAAGACCTGATACAACACCTGCTTTAGCCGAATCTCCCTCACATAAGATTAATGTACATTTAGATGATTTGGAAGTTCCGGCAAAATTTGCGTCGCTTAATTTAGGTATTCCACTTACATTTTTAGTCCTAGAACCATCTGTTTCTATAGATGATTTTTTATTTTCTTTAACTTGTGTTAAATTAATAGCGGCGTCCATTACACCCAACTTTTTAACAATATTTTCTATAAAGGTATCGCTTACCTCACACTTTGAACCAAATTTAGATGAAGGCGTTGTTAAATTATTTTTTGTTTGACTATCAAATGATGGATTTTCTATAGCAACATTTACAAATAGCATTAATTGTTCTTTAACTGATGATGATGTAACTTTAATCTTTTTTTTCTTTTCAATATAAGCCGTAATTTTTCTAATTATTTGATTCATTAAATATTCAACATGCTTTCCTCCTTTACTAGTACAAACACCATTCACAAAAGATACATGAGTAAATTCACCAATAGGTGTGTTACAAATAGCATATTCCCATCTTCCTTGTTTCTCAAAAAATCTCTTGGTACCACCCTTTGGTCCAATGTAAAGATTTAAATAATCTTCAAATGCTCTAACAGGAATCATTGTATTATTAAAACGAACTTTTACACTTTTATCGGTAACAGCAGCGATATCATATGTTCGTTTTTTTAAAATGTTGAAAATATCATCAGTAATGCCATCAACCCCGAATCTTTTAAAATCGAGTTTAAATTGTATCTTAGTATAAGGCTTTTTAACACATTTTGTAATTTTAGGTTTTTCAATAAGAGATAAATTATTTTTAAATTCTTGTACATATTTCTTTTTACGAATATGATCAACTGTTTCTATACTCCCCCATGTGGAATAAATAAATACAAGTTTAATACCAAAACCATTTTTACCACCTGTAATTTTTTTCTTTTCTTTGTCATAATTTGTTGAAGTCATTAAATGACCAAATACCATTTCAGGTATATGTATATTATTTTTTGGATGTTTTGCTATATCTATACCATTTCCATCATTTAGCAAAGTAATTATATTGGTTTCTCTATCAATATCGACATCAATTAATGTAACAGGTATAACATCTTTTTCTCCCGAATTTATCTTTTCTTGCTGACGAATAAAATGATCTCTACAATTTACTATTCCTTCGTCAAAACATTTGTATAGTCCCGGTATAAATAAATGCGATTTACGTTTTATATTTTCACCGTCAAAAGTCCAATCTTTAGATTCATCGCATTCTGTACTTCCGACATAAGTGTCAGGCGCATCTAAAATATGCTCTCGTTGTTTTTTGATTTGATATGTTTTCTCGAGTTGTTCATTGCTATCAATTTCGTCGTTACTCTTAGAATCCATGATGTAAGTATTATATTATATGGTGTTTAATATGATTTCAATTTAATATTAAATACCATATTATAAATTTAGCAAAATTTATATTTGTTTTTTTTCTATATGTATATTATAAATGGTTGTTGTTAAAGGTAAAAAATACGAACAGTTAGTTGGGAGTAGAGCTCAGGTTGGACATGGCACTGCGTACAAAACATCTTACGGTGCTGTAAAACCACGGGGCGATGCTTTAACATTGAAAGATTTAAAGCAAAACAAACACGGAAGATGGGTTTCAAGAGCGAAATCTGCCTCTGCCAAAAAAGATAAACGCTTAGAAAAGGCTGGTTACTTTACAAAAAAGGGCAAGTTTGGTTCATTTCACAAATCAACAGCAAAGGGAAAGAAACACACAAGAAGAGCGAACAAAAAATCAAAAACTCACAAAAAACGCGGAATGTTTCTCCACGAAAAGAGAAGCGCTTCTGGTAAATTCGCAAGCTTATTTTAAAGTAAATTAACTATAATAAAATATTTATTATTTTTGCCAATATTCGTTTAATATTCTTTTTTTAATAATATATTTTTCAGGTATTATTTGAATTATATATTTTTCAAACCATTTTTTACCAACAATGAGATTCTTTAATAATTTTGATTCTTCACAGTAATCAGTATAAATCATATCAATACTTTTTTCAAACAGTATAGGTGTATTTTTATACTTGAGTTTTAGTTTTGTTATTATCTCTGTTGTTTCTTTTACTTTATCCCAGTTTTTGTAATAATAACCATAAATATATTTATTTTTAACTTGAATATTATGATAGACATCTAAGTAAATTTTAAATTCGTTTTCATCTATAAAAAAAGTTGAATTTGATAAAACTTCTGAAGTTTTGTTATAAATATCACAAATTTCACTAACCTCGATATCTTCTTTGATATTATATACTATGCTGTCATTCCAAAATTTATTTAAATTATTTATTATTTCTAGGTAATTACTTTTAATTCCGCAAAAATAATTTTTAACAAAAGATAGCTTACTTTGAAATTTTGTGGATAAACAATTTAAGTTTATTAAGTTTGGTAATTTATTTTTTTTTAAAAAAATTAACCATATATATTTCATATCTTTCAAAGATATATTGCCTTTTTCATTGTCTGGTTGTGTATAATTCTCTAAAAAATAATCCATTATTTCATTTTCACTTTTTATCGTTAATTTTAAAACATCTTCTTTTATCCTAGGTGAGATTGATAATCCTATAAAATTTTCAGCATTTTGGTATCTGTTAGAATAATAAACAGCAACTAATATAATATTAATAATGTTTTCTTTTATAAAACTATGCCACAGTTCGCTATTATCTACATATGTATCAAAAAAGAGAATTCTAGATGATTCATATTGTTCAGGATTAATGTTATATTTAAAAAGATAATTCACAGCATTTTTATTTTTCAAAAATTGCTGTATTTCTTCATTTAATATATTTATTAATTTTTTTCCGTTGTCGTTGATTAGATAATTACGCGATAAATCTTTTTGTAAAATTATATCACCTAAAATAGTAAGAAAATATTTTGATAAATCTTTATTAGGCAAAAGTCTCTCCGTAAAAAATTTAACGATTTTTTGTATCGTAATTGATTCTGGTATTATTTTAAATAATTCCGTTGATTTAATCTCTTTAATAATTATATTTTTTATCTTATATTTCCAGGGCTTAAGTTGTTTATTTTTGGTAATTTGTATCAAAATGTTATGAACAATGTTAGTTTCGCTTTCAACCTTAAAATCAATATTATCATAAGAAACAAATGTATTTGATTTTGCTATATAAAAATATCTCTTTGATGAATTTATTAAAAAATTATTAATATATTCTTCACTTAGTTTAAGAAGTTTATTTTTTTCATTTAAATTAACTTTAAAAGTTTCTAACTTCTTAAATATATCACTATTTAAGTATTTTAATATAGCACCTTTAATTTCTTCATCGCTATCTTTATATAATTCTCTTATTTTAGTTATACTATTATCTATATTCATATATTTAAATGATAACATTTTATTTAAACCATTTGTCTTGTAGAATTTCTTTTAATTCTGGTCTAGAATCTATATCATTCACCAATAGTCTTTCAATTAAATTAAAAGCATTAGGATCAACTTTAAAACCAGTGTGATATAAACTTGGAAACTTAAAAATATTGCTTTCAAGTAATACATTCGTTAATTGTTTATCTGAAAAGCGTTCTATATTTTTATGATTAAAAGGTTTTTTTCCGGTTAAAAGCACCCACAAGCAAACACCAAGCGACCAGGCATCACTTTTATATGAATAAAAACCATTATAAAATTCTATTGGAGAGTACCCCCGTGTTCCAATAATACGAGAAATCGTTGTTTTTTTGTTAGTAAAACTATGAGACATATCAAAATCAATCATTTTTAATTTTATGGGGTTTTTTTTAATTATTAAAAAATTTTCTAATTTGATATCTAAATGAATAAAACCAATTTCGTGTAAATTATTTGTTAATCTAACCATCTCTAAAAATACCTCTTTTACAACTTTATCACTTAGCTTTCTTTTATAAACCCAATCAAATAAATCTTCGGAGTTTTTGTCATATTCTGTTATAACTTTAATTTTCTCGTTTTCTGATATATAATCAACCAATACTGGATAATCTTTTGGGTTGAATAGATTACTTTTATTGATTTTTTTTAGTATATTATATTCTCTATTGGCATTTCTTTTATCTTTATACTTAAATTCTTTACATATAAATAGGTTTCCTTCTTTATCTTTTATCTTTTTAATAATAGAATGTCCTCCCTCGCCAATTATTTCTAGTGTTGAATATTTTTTAATTTTTGTATTTTCTATAGTTTTTTCAATTTTTACCATATTATTATTATTAAAGTTATTTTTATTTACTAGTTTTTTTATAATGTGTTTTATTTTTGATAACATTTATCTTTTTGTCTAAGTTAACCTGTCTTATAAATATCTTGTTAAATAGATTAATTTATATATTATCATATACACTTGAATTAAAAGGAAACATAAGTATTTAAAGAATTATGAACTGAATATATTATTAAATGGGTAAAAATGTACTTGAAGTACAGACAGTCCAAATCGCACCGATGAGAACTTTAATGACTGCTTTAAAAGATATATTATTAGAAACAAATATTACATTTAAGCCTGATGGAATAAGAATCGTAAATATGGACAAATCTCATACAATTTTAGCCCATCTTTTTCTTGATGCTAAAAAATTCGAGTCTTATTATTGTAAATATCCTAAAATAGTTATAGGTGTTAATATGTTACACTTATTTAAATTAATAAATTCTATCGATAATGATGATACATTAACATTGTATATTGATGAAAATTCTTATAATGCTGGCATTGTAGATTACCTTGGTTTAAAATTTGAAAATGGGGACATCAAACAATGTAAAAATCACTCGCTAAAACTAATTGAACCTGATGAAGAAGAATTAAAAGTACCAGATGTTAATTTTTCTTCAATAATAAATTTGCCAGCTTCTGATTTTCAGAAAATCATAAGAGATCAAACAAATATTAGTGATCGTATAGAAATAAAATCAGTTGGGTCAGAATTGATTTTTAAGTGCCAGGGACCTTTTGCTAAAAGTGAAATAATTCGCGGAGAAAGTGATACAATAACAGAATTTATTAAAAAGTCGGAAAATAGTAAAATAATCCAAGGAGAATTCTCATTAAAAAATTTGGGTTATTTTATTAAATGCACTAATCTATGCAATTCTATAGAAATGTATTTAGAAAATGATCTACCCCTTGTTGTAAAATATGCAGTTGCTTCATTGGGAGCAATAAAACTTTGTTTATCACCTCTTCCTCAAAGTAATCATTAATTTACAGGATTATGCCGTTTAAATATACAACCCTGCTTTGTTAATTCGGGGATATCTGCCAAGATTGAAGGCGACTGCTTTTTACAATTCTGTAACCATATTTTAACGATACAAAATGATCGTTTTGGTGATATTGTTATCCCGTTAATAATATTATTATAATCCTTTGATAATGTTTCACCAACCAAAAGATATGAAATTATATTCCAAACATTAACAACCGATTTATTTGATACTTTAAAGGAGAAACAACCACCATCACAGTTTTTAGGATCTTCCCATCTAGGTGTAATATTATCGCGCATAATAAATAACATACAATTCTTTATTAGTTTTTCGGGTAAAGCCCTAGAAATAGCAACCATTTCTTGAACAGTTGTTACTGTCATTATTTTTTTATAACTATCTAATGACCAATTTGTGTCATGTGGTAAATGAGCCCATAAAACCCATTTATCAAATAAATTACAATTATTTCTTTCTTGTGCCATTTTCTGCTGTGATGGTGTTTCCATTATATTAATTAAAGTATATCAATTTTTAATATCTTTTAATTAATTATTATTAGTTACTGCTAAGCGAACCATCGCTTTCTTGATCAGAAAAATTTATTATTTTTCTATCTGTTTCTAAATTAGAAGTTATTTCCTCACTATTATCTTTATTAATACCCCTATTTACTACATAAGATTTTTCATCTCCATCAGGTAAAAATAAATGATCTTTATTACTTAATTCAAACATATTGACATTTCTATCAAAACATTCTATTTTGTAGTTTTTATTAATTGCTATATTATAGAAATAATACATAAACCATCGCAAAAATGTGTGATCTAAAATAATATTACCCTCTACATAAAAGTTACTTAGGTTTTTATGGATACTTTTTCGAATATCATTTTCATCATCAATATATTCAACTTGTATAAAAGGGTCTTCATTATAATTTTTCATATTAATATCGTTAATATTTATATTATTTTCATCTGCCTTTTCTTCTTCCTCTTCATCTACCTTTTCATCTGTACTTTCATCTACCTTTTCATCTGTACTTTCATCTGCCTTTTCTTCTTCTTCTTCATCTGCCTTTTCATCTTCATCTGCCTTTTCATGTGCGTAGCACAATCTTTTATACTTATAACTATCGTTATTTAACTCTCTTAAAAATAATAATTCGCCCTCTTTTATAGATTTATTTGGATAAACATCCTTAACATACATATTATTATTTTTATCAATATAACAAAGTGTTTTAATATTTTTTTGTTTTTCTTCATCACTTTCACTTTCGTCATCCGGAGAATAACCATCTTTCTCATAAGTTAAAATTTCATTGCTAATGTTTTCAATAAAATCCTTTGCTTCAAAATATTTTTTTGTAATTTCCCAACTAGAATTTATTACCAATTGTTTCGTATTACCAGACACCATTCTATAACAAAAATATACAGGTATAGCAGACGTGGCAAAAAACATTAATGGCAATGCGATATAGTTATAAAAATAATCATACATATACTATTTAATAATATATAAACATTTAAATAGTATTTTTAATTATTTTTATTAATTATCTCCAATTAATTCATCCTCTAAAGGATCTTTTTGTAATTTTGTACGTCTTTGAACCTGATCTTGTAAAACAGTTCTTTGATTATTCGACATAACAGGGTGTGGCATTAATATTCTTTTATTTTTATTTTGTTTTTTACCGTTGCTTACTTCGCCACTATCTATATTTTGAGTCATTGCTTTTGGCTTTCTACCAGTAATAGGATCTAAACCAAACATGAGTAATAACATGCTGACAACAATTGTCATTAGTATAAAAGGTATGAATACAATAAACCACGATATAACTCCTAAACCTCTTTGACACAATGTATTTAATAGTAGTGTAAATACTATTGTAACGCCAAATTTCATAAACGCCAAATTATAAAGTCCTTTTATAGTATCTATAATTATTTGGGTGGTTGAGAATATTAAATAAATTAATGCCGGAGAACACAAACCTTGTAAAACCATTTATATTATATAACGATAAAAAAGGTTATTGATCAGTAAAATAACCAAGACATTTACCAATAGACCCATCTTGTTCCCTTTCAAATATTAATTTAGATTTATTATCTTTATAATACGTCTCACCT
>MDTG01368592.1_pt1 | contig 10913 bp, 9 predicted proteins | sample 811421 | NCBI WGS metagenome assembly MDTG01 (sample SAMN05326645, study PRJNA326480) | marine metagenome | isolation source: seawater | place: Pacific Ocean: South East | collected 2011 | reverse complement strand
AAGACCTTGAACAGGCCAAGCCGCACCTTCTCCAAAAGCACATATTGTATGACCTTCTATTTGTTTAGTTACATCCATCAACATATCAACTTCTTCTCTAGAAGCTTCACCTTTTGCCATTCTTTCTAACATACGCCACATCCATCCGGATCCTTCTCTACAAGGCGTGCACTGTCCACAACTTTCATGTTTATAAAACCTTGAAAGTCTGGCTATACATTTAATTATATCTTGATCTTTGTTAATAACAATTACACCAGCCGTTCCTAATCCGCTTTTATTTTCTATTAATGAGTCAAAATCCATTTTAATTGTTTCACATATATTTTTTGGCAAAAGTGGCATAGAGGATCCTCCTGGAATGACTGCTTTAAGATTCTCCCAACCACCAGCTACTCCACCTGCATGTTTTTCAATTAAGTCTTTAAGTGGAATTCCCATTTCTTCTTCAACGTTGCAAGGATTGTTAACGTTACCTGATATGCAAAAAATTTTTGTACCTCTATTTTTTGGTTTACCTAATGATGTAAACCATTTTGCACCTCTTCTTAATATTGTTGGGACTACTGCGATTGTTTCTACGTTGTTTACAATTGTTGGACATCCGTAAAGACCTACTAAAGCAGGAAAAGGAGGTTTCAATCTTGGTTGTCCTCTTTTTCCTTCTATGCTTTCTAACAAAGCAGTTTCCTCACCACAGATATAAGCACCAGCTCCATAGTGAATAAAAATATCTAAATCCCAGCCTGAATTAAAAGAATTTTTACCAATTAAATTTTTTTTATAAGCTTCATCAATTGCATTTTGAAGTTTTTGTCCCTCATTAATATATTCACCTCTTATGTAAATATAACATTTATGGGCATTAACTGCGTAAGATGCTAATAGACACCCTTCAATTAGTTTATGTGGTTCGTGCCTTAAAATGTCTCTATCCTTGCATGTTCCTGGCTCAGATTCATCTGCATTAATAACCAAATAATGTGGTCTTGATCCTATTTCTTTTGGTGCAAAAGACCATTTTAATCCTGTTGGAAAACCAGCGCCTCCTCTACCTCTCAACTCTGAAGATTTAATTTCATTTATAATCCATTCTCTACCTTTTAAAATAATTTCATTAGTTTTTGACCAATCACCTCTTGTTTGAGAAGAGGCAAGATCTGACCCTTTGTCGTTATATAAATTTAAAAATATTCTATCCTTATCTTTAAGCATTTTTTATATCAATTAATGTATGTCTATTATTTTCAGGCTCAGTATTAGTACGACCTCTATAAGATCCTGGTTTCGGCTGTTTTCCATTTAATATTTGATCTATTATTATCTCTGTGGACTCTACGTTTAAATCTTCGTAATAATCATCATTTATTTGCATCATTGGTGCATTCACGCATGCGCCTAAGCATTCAACTTCGGTCCATGAACAAATTTGATCCTGTGATAAATTGTTTTGTTTATCAGATATTTTATTTTTACATATATCAACTAATTTATATGCGCCTCTAATCATACAAGGTGTTGTTGTACATACTTGTATAAAATATTTACCAACTGGAGTTAAATTATACATAGAATAAAAGGTAGCTACTTCAAAAACTTTAATGTAAGGCATTTCTAAAAACTTTGCTATTTTTTTCATTGCAGCAAGTGGTATCCAGTTATTATTTTGTCTTTGAGCCAAATAAAGCAATGCCATTACCGCACTTTCTTTTTTATCATTTGGATAATTAGTTAAAATTTTTTCTGCAATTTCTAAATTTTTTTTATCAAATTCAAAATTTTCTGGTTGTTCCTTAGAAATTTTTTTTATACTCATCTGTCGATTTCCCCAAATACTATATCTAAAGATCCCAAAACAGCAGGAACATCTGCTAACATATGTCCTTTAATTAAATAATCCATTGCTTGTAGATGTGAAAATCCGGGAGCTCTAATTTTACATTTATATGGTTTATTTGTACCGTCTGAAACTAAATAAATTCCAAATTCACCCTTGGGCGCTTCAACAGATGCATAAATTTCGCTTTTTTCAACACGATAACCTTCGGTAAATAATTTAAAATGATGAATTAATGCTTCCATTGACTCCTTTATTAGATCTTTGGGGGGAGGGCTAATTTTACCATCATCTGTTTTGATAGATCCTTTTGGCATTTTATCTAAGCATTGATTAATAATTTTTGTACTTTCTCTCATTTCTTCAATTCTGCATAAATATCGATCATAGCAGTCTCCATTTTTACCAATTGGTATTTTAAATTCCATTTGGTCATAACAATCATATGGTTGAGATTTTCTTAAATCCCACGGTATTCCTGACCCTCTAAGCATAACTCCTGAAAATGAGTGATCTAAAGCATCTTCTTTTGAAACTATGCCAATATCGACATTTCTTTGTTTAAAAATTCTATTATCTGTTAAAAGTGTTTCTAGATCATCAATAATTTTTGGAAATTTATTTGTAAACTTGTAAATGTCATCTTCTAAACCTCTAGGTAAATCTTGATGTACACCTCCTGCTCTAAAATAATTAGCGTGCAATCTAGAACCAGATACCCTCTCATAAAACGTCATTAAAGTTTCTCTCTCTTCGAACCCCCATAAAGAAGGAGTCAAGGCGCCAACATCAAGAGCGTGTGTTGTTATATTTAAAATATGGCTTAAAATTCTTCCTATTTCACTAAACATAACTCTTATAAATTGTGCTCTAATAGGAACTTCTACTTTTAGTATCTTTTCTAAAGCTAAAGCAAAAACATGCTCTTGATTCATTGGCGCTACATAATCCAACCTATCAAAATATGGAACTGCTTGCATATATGTTTTGTTTTCTATTAATTTTTCAGTACCTCTATGTAATAAACCTATATGGGGATCAGCTTTTTCGACAATTTCGCCATCTAACTCTAAAATTAATCTTAAAACACCATGCGCAGCTGGATGCTGAGGCCCAAAATTGAGATTCAATTTTTTACGTTCTTTTTGCATTATTTTTTTGTTTGATCTTTAATATACTTGGTGCCTTCCCAAGGGCTTTCGTAATCAAAGTTTCTATAGTTTTGTTCAAGTTTAACATTTTCATAAACAACTTTTTTTTCGTCTTCATCATAACGTACCTCTTTATGACCAGTTAATGGAAAATCTTTTCTAAGGGGGTGGCCTTCAAATCCATAATCAGTCAGTATTCTTCTTAAATCTGGATGGTCTTTAAATTTTACACCATACATGTCAAAAACTTCTCTTTCCATCCAGTTAGCTGATGGAAAAATTTTTGTTAAAGTCGGAACTTTTTCATTTTCATTTATATAATAATTAACAATGGTCCTATGATTAAATTCGTGGCTTAAAAATAAATATATCATCTTAAATCTCTTTACGTTTTCTGGATAGTCTATAGCGGTAATATCAATTAATTGTCTAAACTTAGTGTCTGGGTTTGTTTTTAAAAATAAAACAACATCTAATAAATCTTGACTATCTATATTTAAAACAAGTTGTTGATGTTCTATTTTTGAATTATTAATTTTTGTATTTAGTTCAGAATTAATTTTTTTTTCCAAGTTATTTAAAATATCCATTATTATTTATCTTTCTAGTGAGCCCTTATTTCTAATTTTTTTTTGTAGTTGTAAAATTCCATACAATAAAGCTTCTGCAGATGGAGGACAGCCAGGAACATAGATGTCTACAGGAACAATTCTATCACATCCTCTTACTACAGAATAAGAGTAATGATAGTAACCACCACCATTTGCACAACTTCCCATTGATATTACATATCTAGGTTCGGGCATTTGATCATAAACTTTTCTTAAAGCAGGAGCCATTTTATTTGTTAAAGTACCTGCAACTATCATTACATCTGATTGTCTTGGTGAACCTCTCGGGGCTGCACCAAATCTTTCCATATCGTATCTCGGCATTGATGTTTGCATCATTTCGACTGCACAACAAGCAAGACCAAAAGTCATCCAGTGTAATGAACCTGCTCTTGCCCAATTAACTAAATTATCAAAAGATGTTGTGATAAAGCCTTTTTCACTAAAGTCTTTAGCTAATTTTTTAAATTCTTCTGGAATTTTTTTTTCCTGTAGATCCATTTTTTATTCCCAATCCAATGCTCCTTTTTTCCACTCATAAATAAAACCTACAGTTAAAATAAATAAAAAAAACATCATTGAGGAAAAACCTAATAAACCAATATTTCCTAATGAAATTGCCCAAGGGAATAAAAATGCAATTTCTAAATCAAAAATTATAAATAAAATAGCAACTAAATAAAATCTCACATCAAATTCCATTCTAGAGTCATCAAAAGGTTCAAAACCGCATTCATATGCAGACAATTTCTCAGGATCTGGTTTGCTAGGAGATAGTAAAAAATTAAAAACAATAAAACCAATGCTTAAAGATAGAGATATAATTAAGAACAAAATAATAGAAAAATAATCTTTTAAAAATTCTAATAACATTTTAATACTTTTATATAATCTTTTTAAGCAAATGATAGTGATGTTAATAGCGCATATTAAGCAGAAATTAATACATTGATAATGATTATCAACTTAATGGCGGGAGTGAAGGGACTCGAACCCTCGACCTATCGCGTGACAGGCGATCGCTCTAACCAACTGAGCTACACCCCCCCTTTTTTTGGTGGGCAGTAAAGGACTCGAACCTTTGACCCCCTCGGTGTAAACGAGATGCTCTACCAACTGAGCTAACCGCCCCAACCAAATTACTTTAAAAAGTAAGGCCTTTATTACCACTCACATTATATTAATCAACCAAAAGAATATCAAACAGTAATAAAAAAAGTGTTTAATAATTATTCTTAATGTACTTATAATATATAATTTTTATAGCCTTGCGAGGTATTTGATATCCAGGCTTTGATCCTACATCACCAGTATATGTTGTTTTTGGATTCCAGCCTAGGCAAAAAATTATAAAAAATATTATAAATACATTTTTTTTTTCTAAAAACATAACAAGTGGATTTTTTAGTAATTTTTTATCAAATTTAACAATATTTTTTTTATATAAATTAAAATAAAAAAGAATTACAAATGTATAGCTGATATTTACCCATCTACCCCAGTCAGAACCCATTACAAATAATATTAAAGCAGGTGATAAAAGAATTAGTATCGGTTTCAAAAAATTATTAAAGTTATTAAAAAATATAATCTTATTACTAATAATTTTTGAATAATTATTTAAAATAAAAAATGGACCAAATCCAATTAAAATAACTAAAAAATATCTTAAAAAAACAGTGAATGAATAACCTGGATAATTTGATGCAAACTGATCATAAATAGTAGATTTACTTTTAAGCAATGAGCAAGACATATAACAAGTTTCATTAAAATTTGATTTCAAAAAAAAAGCCATTGCGTCGTGATTTTCTAGTGTCATAGGATTTAGAGCTATAAAGATAGCAATAAAAACAGTAGGAATATATGTGGCTACATTCTCCAAAAGTTTTAAATTGGGTTTTAATATTTTGTCATTAATTAAATCTAGAGATAACCAAAAAGGTAAGAAAAAAATTGCTGGTTCCCAAATTAAAATAGCAAGAGGTAAAAAAGTTATTTTATAAAGTATTCTAGAAAGATTATTTTCTATATTCAAATAAAGTAAAAATATACAAAAAATAAAAATTTCCTTACGAGCTAGTACTTCAATTTCTGCTATTGGATAAAGTATAAAAATAGGAGTAAAAATACATAATATAATTAATTTATTAACTTTAGTATCCTTAAAAAAATAGTAGAGACTAACAAAATAAATAGTAAGTATAAATATTTGAAAAATTAAAATTGACTCTCTTAGAGTTATAGCCAAAGCATCTGCTAAATATATAGATAACTGACCAATAATTCCTCTTTTTGTAAAACCTCCAGAATAATTTATAATCCATTCAGATATTGTAGAGTCATTACCTACATTATGTTTTTCATATAAATAAAATATGCCAAAAATTAATAAGGTTGAAAAATAATAAATTAAAAATTTGTTAATATTTTTTTTCATTAAGGTAGTGTAAAATCATTAATTCAATTAATCTCTTGCCAAATATTTTAACATTTCGTTTCATATTATTTCTTTTTAAGCATACTTCAAAATTTGAAAACTTTGTTGTTACATCCTTATTTCTAAGATATTTTTTTTTTACAAATATAAATTTACTATAATCTATATTAAAATAATCAAATGCAAATTTAAACATTTGTTTAGCAGAATAACTCTTGCCATTTGATAAAATAAAATCTTGAGGCTTTTTATTTAAAAATTTTATGAGATATTTGGATTGTTCATCACACCAATTCCATTCTCTTGATATATTAATATTTCCAAATGCAGTTTTAGTTCCATGATAATTTGCATTAATTGCAGCTAAACAAATTTTTGGGATAAGATATTTTTTATTCCTAAGATAAGACTCGGTATTAAAAATTATTGCATTATAGGTTTTTAAATTATTTTCTAACCTAAATTTTTTAGTTATGTTGAAAGATTCAACTTTCGCTGAACCGTATGGATTTATTGGTTTTTTTGGCGAGGAAATTTTTATTTTACCTCTTATTTTTCCATACATTTCGGAAGATGCTGCATTTAAGAATTTACAATTTATTTTTTCTTTTTGAATTATTTCTAAAATATTTTTACACCCTATAACATTGCTTTTATATGTTGTTTTTTTTTGCGTAAATGATTTTTTGGGAGAACTTTGTCCAGCAAAGTAAAAAATATAATTTGGATTATATTTTTTAATAATTTTCCTTATTTCTTTTTTACTATAAATGTTTAATTTGTAGAATTTAATATATCTATTTAACTTAATTAAATTCTTATGTTTTTTTAAAGATCTAGTTGTAATTATAACTTCATAATTTTTTTTTAACAGGTGTTTAGCTGTTGTAATACCGAATTGACCAGTGCCACCAATAATTATTGTAACTAATTTTTTCACTGATATATTTATATAATGTTATCAACAAAAAAAGTACTAGTTTTTACTGCTACTTATAATGAGTCTGAAAATATCGATGCACTTATTGAGTCAATTAAAAAACAAAAACATAATCCTGATTTACTTATCATAGATGATAATTCACCTGACGGCACAGCATTAAAAATTAAAGAACTTCAGAAAGTTTATAAAAATATTTTTCTAATTAATAGGGAAAAAAAACTTGGATTAGATAGTGCGCATAAATCCGCTTATGAATTTGCTCAAGAAAATAATTACGATTTTTTAATTACTATGGATGCTGATTTGTCTCATGACCCTAATGAAATAGAAAATTTTATTTTTTATTTAAATGACAACCCATTTGTCATTGGCTCTAGGTATGCAAAAGGTGGTAAGTGTTTAATGAAAGGAAGTAGATTGTTATTGAGTAAATATGGAAATTTGTTAATAAAATTTTTAACAAGAATTAATTGTACTGAATTTACTACTTCGTACAGAGGTTTTGATTTAAAAAAATTAAGTAATTTTCAGTTGAACCAAGTTAAAACTAAGGGATATAGTTTTTTTATGGGAACAATCGTTGAAATTTATAGAAAAAATTTCCCAATCAAGGAGATACCAATTATATTTAAGGATAGATTTAAAGGTGAATCTAAAATACCTAAACTAGAAATATTTAGAACTTTAAAAAATCTACTAATTATTAGTATTGGTAGAAAAAAAAATAATTAGTTATTGAACACTAGCTTGAGGTTTTTCTTTGCCCGATCCTGAAATAGTATCCACTTCAGTCCACTCTACTCTTTTTAATTCATTTTTAAGAGCTAGTTTTACTACCTGATCTACATACTCAACTGGAATAATTTTAATATCTTCTCTAACTTTTTTTGGAATATCTATAAGATCTTTTTCGTTATCTTTAGGTATAATTACTTTTTTAATTTTAGCTCTATGAGCTGCTAATAATTTTTCTTTTAAACCACCTATGGGAAGTACTTGTCCAGTTAAAGTAACCTCTCCTGTCATTGCTACTTCTCTATTAACAGGATTGTTTGTTATTGCTGAAACTATTGATGTAACCATTGCTATTCCTGCTGATGGTCCATCTTTTGGTGTTGCTCCTTCTGGAACGTGTATATGAAAATCTCTTTTCTCAAATAGAGGAGGAATAATGCCATATTCAAGACTTTTAGACCTAACAAAAGATTTGGCCGCTTTAACTGACTCTTGCATTACGTCACCTAATTTACCAGTGATTTGCATCTTTCCTTTACCCGGCATATGTACCGTCTCAATTTTTAAAATTTCACCACCAAATTCAGTCCAAGCTAAACCAGTTACAATGCCAACTTTATCCTCTGATTCTAATTCGCCATATTTAAATCTATTCACTCCTAAAAAGTCTGAAAGATTGTTTTCATTTACTAAAACTTTTTTTTCTTCTCCATTAACAACTTTTTTAACTACTTTTCTTGCTACTTTCGATATTTCTCTTTCAAGATTTCTCACTCCAGATTCACGTGTGTAATTTCTAATAATTTTTTTAATTGTCCCTTCAGTAACTTCAAATTCACCATCTTTTATTCCATTTTCTTTTACCTGTTTCGGTAGTAAAAATTTATTTGAAATATTAATTTTTTCGTCTTCTGTATATCCAGGAATTCTAATAACTTCCATTCTGTCTAAAAGCGGTGGTAAAATATTTAATGTATTTGCTGTTGTAACAAACATTACATCAGAAAGATCATAATCAACTTCCAAATAATGATCATTAAATGAACCATTTTGTTCTGGATCTAAAGCTTCAAGTAAAGCAGATGACGGGTCACCTCTATAATCGTTTCCAACCTTATCAATCTCATCAAGCAATATTAAAGGGTTTTTTTTTCCAGCTTTTTTCATCATTTGAATAATTTTACCAGGTAAAGATCCTATGTATGTTCTTCTATGTCCTCGAATTTCTGCTTCATCTCTAACGCCACCAAGCGACATTCTTACAAACTGTCTATTAGTTGCTTTAGCAATAGATTTACCCAAAGAAGTTTTTCCAACTCCTGGAGGTCCAACTAAACAAAGTATTGGTCCTTTTATTTTTTCCATTCTTTTTTGTACAGCTAAAAACTCTACAATTCTTTCTTTAACTTTATCTAAGCCAAAATGATCTTCATCTAATGTTTTTAATGCTTTATTTAAATCTATATTCACTTGATCTTTTTTAAACCACGGAAGATCTATCATCCAATCAAGATAATTTCTTACAACTGTTGCTTCAGCTGACATTGGACTCATATTTTTTAATTTTTTTAATTCGCTCATACATTTTTTTTGAACCTCTTTTGGCATTTTTGCTTTAATAATTGACTTATTTAAATTTGAGGTTTCATCTTTACCATCTTCGATTTCTCCTAACTCTTTTTGAATTGCTTTAAGTTGTTCATTTAAATAATATTCTCTTTGAGTTTTTTCCATTTGAGTCTTAACTCTACCTCTAATTCTTTTTTCTACGCCAATAATGCTCGTTTCATTTTCCATAATTTTAATAATTGAATTAAGTCTTTTTTTAACGTCTAGAGTTTCAAATATTTGTTGTTTTTCAGAAATTGTTGCATTTAGGTGAGACGCAATATTATCAGCTATGTTAGAAGCATTTTTTAATTTTTTTATACTATTTATTGTTTCTACAGAAATTTTTTTATTAATTGAAGTTAGTTTTTCTAATCTTCTTACGGCAGCTAAAGCTAAAGGCAATAAATCCTCTTCTACAATTTCATCATTTTGAACAGAGAAATCACATGTGATGAATTTTTCATTATCAACAAAGTCTAAAATTTTTACTCTTCTAATTCCTTCTGCAAGAACTTTTATTGTTCCGTCTGGCAATTTAAGAAGTTGAAGTATGCTAACTTCACAACCATACATGAATATATCTGTTTTTTTAGGATCATCTACCTCGGCATTTTTTTGAGTAACTAGAATAACTTTTTTTTCTTTTTTCATAACCTCATTTAAAGCAGAGATTGACTTATCTCTTCCTACAAAAAGAGGAATGACCATACTAGGGAATACTACAATATCCCTCAAAGGCAGTAATGGTAAATTAATTTTAACTTCCATAGGGTAAATATGGATATTATATCAATTTTTGCAATAGATATTTACCGTTTTATTTGAGTTATTATGCTGCAGTGCTCTTTTCTGTCTTGCTCTTAGTATTTTTGGAATGGATAATAATAGGTTGTGATTGTCCTTTAACCGTATTTGAATCAACAATCACCTCTTCAACATTTTCTTGACTCGGTAAATCATACATAGTTTTTAATAAAATATTTTCAAGTATTGATCTTAACCCTCTCGCACCTGTTTTTTTATTTATAGCCTTTGCTGCAATTTCTTTAACAGCAGTATCCTTAAAAGAAAGTTTTACACCCTCTAGTTTAAATAATTCTTGATATTGTTTTATTAAAGAATTTTTTGGCTCTTGAAGAATTTTAACTAATGATTTTTCGTCTAAATCTTCTAATGTTGCAATCATTGGTAGACGCCCAATGAATTCTGGAATTAATCCATATCTTAACAAATCTTCTGGCTCTAATTTTTTCATCCACTCGCCGGTTTTTTTATCTTCTGTACTTTTAACCTCTGCACCAAAACCAATAGACGTTCCCTTATCTCTTTGAGAAATAATTTTGTCCAATCCTGCAAATGCTCCACCACAAATAAATAATATATTTGTTGTATCAACTTGTAAAAATTCTTGTTGTGGATGTTTTCTCCCGCCTTGCGGAGGAACACTGGCAACTGTTCCTTCCATAATTTTTAATAAAGCTTGCTGAACACCTTCTCCTGAAACGTCTCGAGTAATGGATGGATTTTCAGATTTTCTACTAATTTTATCTACTTCATCTATATAAACAATTCCTCTTTGAGCTTT
>MDTG01007846.1_pt1 | contig 10913 bp, 6 predicted proteins | sample 811421 | NCBI WGS metagenome assembly MDTG01 (sample SAMN05326645, study PRJNA326480) | marine metagenome | isolation source: seawater | place: Pacific Ocean: South East | collected 2011 | reverse complement strand
TATACTTACAAAAGCAACGTGCTCTGAACGCTAGGCAGAACTTAACTTGGAAGTTACGGTCTCATGGTCGTCAGAAATGGTTTAGGTGGTTCGACCTGCGAATTCACCGCGAGGTCCAGCCACTGAATCAGCCTCGGTCTGGTTTCTCTCGGATCAATAATCTCATGCACCGAAAACCCTTCAGCCCTCGGGAAGGGTGATTGACTTGCTGCCAGCATTGCCTCTAATTCGCTCTGTCTCTCAGAGGGATCTTCGGCGGCAGCGATCTCTCTGGCAAATGCTACTGCTACGCCACCCTCAATTGGTAAAGCTCCACTGGCCGCGCTTGGCCAACTCAAAACGAATCCATTAGGACCGAAATGGGCCTGCGCAGCCACTCCAAAAGCTTTGTGGACTTGGACACTAGCCCATGGGACGCGGGATTGCATAACTGCAGAAATTGCCTCAGTTCCATGACGAATCGTCCCAGCAGACTCACTATCAGGCCCAATCATAAAACCCGGCTCATCAACAAAACTGAGCACTGGCAGATGGAAACTATTACAAAAATCAACGAAACGACGCAGTTTTTGCGCTGCTGATGCGGTCATAGCTCCAGCATAAAACATACAGTCATTGGCAATTACTCCGACTGAATGGCCGTTGAGTCTCGCTAAGCCGGTTATTATGCTTGGGCCATACTGTCGTCCAATTTCGAAAAAGCTAGACACATCGGACGACTTATCTAGTACAAGCTCAATAATTCTACGCATGTTGAAAGGCTGCCTCGAACTCTCAGGAACAATACTCTTCAACACATCCTCGCAACGATCCACCGGATCACTGCAAGCAACTTGACTGGGTCTCTGCCACGCGTTGTCTGGAACAAAAGATAGAAATGTAACGATCTGATTGAGGGCATCCTGCTCAGTCGCTGCCAAGTTATCGATGGCGCCGCTCCTGAGGTGAATTTGCGGACCACCAAGTTCATCTTTAGTCAAATCATGACCTAGTGCTCGCTTTACGACTTGAGGTCCAGCAATCAGAACTGCTGCATTTGCAGTCATTACCGAAAAGTGTGACGCTACAAGCCTTGCAGCCGGCAATCCCGCCACGGGTCCCAAAGCCGCAGTGGCCACTGGCACGTGACCAAGTGTTTGGGCTAATGAGAAAAATCTTGAGGTAGCAAAGACAGGATCACCCACTGGCCGGTGTTTTTTTTCCTGATTGGTGCCACCTACAGCCCCGCCACCACCCTCGTGTAGCCTTACTAGCGGGAGCTTATACTGCAATGCAAGTTGCTCCGCATAAATGCTCTTTCTTAGACCAGCGGGATTGGGAGAACCGCCTTTTAGCGTGAAATCTTCTCCACCAACGATAACCTTTCGTCCATTTACTTTACCAAACCCGAGAACAAAATTAGCGGGCTGAAAATCCAAGAGTTTCCCTGCCGCATCGTACTCAGGAACTCCCGCTCCCTCTCCAAGCTCATTAAAACTGTTTTCATCGATCAACCTATTTATGCGCTCACGGATCGTTAAACGCCCCTTTTGATGATGCTTTTTTACAGCAACATGGCCTCCTTGTTTTTTGGCCAACTCCCTTCGATGATTAATTTGGTCAATGTCAGATTCCCAAGTCATATCATTGACCCGTCTCCAAAACAGCTACTGTCTGATTCTCTACTAATAAGTCCTTTTCAGAAACTCGTAGCTCTACCAATTTCCCAGACGTGGTGGAGACAATGGGTATTTCCATTTTCATACATTCCACAATTAAGATCACTTGATCAGCGAGGATGTCATCACCGACTTGAGTTACAAGCTTCCAGACCTGCCCAGCCACGTGGCTTTTCAGATGTAGTCTCATATCATATTCCAAAAAGTAAGTCCCGGTAGAGCAAGATTGACACCACGCTACTTCAAAAAAATGCACCGATTAACACAGCAACAGAGTAGCAAAAGATCAGTACGAGTGTCTATTCCGCACTATTGAGATTCAAAATCGGCTGAGGACTCGACTAATTATCCATACATCACTGAAAGCTAGTCTTTCTCCTTGAGCTGTGCAATCCATAAATCTGAGTACCTGCCTCCCATCTCAAGCAGCTCCGAATGCGAACCCTGCTCCACAATTTCTCCATGGTCCATAACTACGATTTTATCGGCATGTATAATAGTAGAAAGGCGATGTGCAATTATTAGGCTCGTGTATCCACGAGAGATCTTATTTAAAGCCTCCATAATTGATCGCTCTGATTCACTATCCAATGACGAGGTTGCTTCATCGAATACCAGTATCGCAGGCTTCTTTAAAATGGTACGCGCTATAGTTACCCGCTGTTTTTCGCCGCCGGAAAGTTTGAGGCCTCTTTCACCTACTACAGTATCAGATCCATCCGGCAGCTCTCTGACAAAATCATCGAGGTGGGCGAGCTTTATTGCCCCTAAAACTTGATCATCAGCAGCCGCAGGATTTCCGAAACGGATATTCTCGAAAATACTTTCATTAAAAAGTACAGTGTCCTGAGGCACTATTCCAATTGACTCACGCAGGCTCTTCAACGTTACATTGGCAATATTTTGTTCATCAACAAGAATAGTTCCTCCCGAAATATCATAGGAGCGAAACAACAACTTAACTAAGGTAGATTTTCCGGCGCCGCTGGCGCCGACAATCGCTACTTGTTGACCTCCCTTAATCGTAAGATCGATGCGCTTCAGGAGCGGCCGATCATCGTGATAGGCGAAGGAAACATCTTTGAAGGTTACGTCTCCCCCAAAAATCTTAAGGTCAGGAGCATTAGGCTGCTCGAGTACTTTTGTGTTCAAACTCATCAAAGAGAACATGTTTTCTATGTTCGCAGTAGCCCCCCTAATTTCTCGATAGACAAATCCGAGGAAGTTTAGAGGAATAAAAAGCTGCATCATGAAAGCATTAATCAGCACAAAATCGCCTATGGTCATGACTCCATCTCGTACTTCGTTCGCAGCAAGCCATAACATAAATGCCATAGCTAGCGAGATGATAAGGGCTTGACCGGTATTAAGCGCCAATAAAGATAGACGTTCTTTCCGCTTTGCCTGCTCCCAATGCCGGAGGGCTTGGTCATATTTATTGCTCTCAAATTCCTCATTTGTAAAGTATTTAACTGTCTCATGATTCAACAAGCTCTCGACGCATAATGTCCCCGCTCTGGAGTCTGCTTGCGCAGCATCTCTCACGAATTGCGTGCGCCAATCAGTCGTAATCATCGAAAAAAGGATAAAGAATACTGCCGCTATGATTGTGACAAGAGCGAAACTGATACCATAGTTGTAAAATAATAGTCCTGCTACCAAAATAATCTCCAACAGAGTCGGCACTATGTTGAAAACAAAAAATCTCATTAAAAAACTTATGCCCTTGATCCCTCGATCTATATCTCGGGAGAGGCCGCCGGTGCGTCTGCTTAGATGAAATTCTAAATCGAGATGATGTACATGTTGGAAAACTTCCAGCCCTATTTTACGCATGGCTCTCTCACATACCCGACCAAAAATTGTGTCTCTAATCTCACCCACAACAAGAACGGCCAATCGGGCGGAACCATATGCTATAATTAACATGGTCGGCACCAAGATGATCTCGGCGATGCCCTTTTGTGTAAGCGAGTCAACCACGTGCTTGAGTATAAATGGTCCGCAAACACTTGCTCCTTTTGAAAACACCAAGCACCCCAAAGCCACAGTAATTCTGAGCCTATATTCGAGCAAGTATGGCGAGATTGCCCTGAATACTTTCCAATTTATTTTTTGATCAGGGTTTTCGGCGTAATTGCGGGTCTTCATTAACGGAACTCATTGGAGAAAAAATCTTTCGGAACAGCGAGTATGTATTAGTGGTCACCACTCTTCCAAGTGGTTTAGGACTATTCTCACACATAGGTTTCAAAAAATAATCATCTAAACTAAAAAGTGTAGAGAAAAAAGCTTGATTTTTTGACATAAAAACCCAATGTAGTTGTTTAAAGATAGGGTGTTCATAGGCGATAGCTTTTTACGAATCAGGAGCCTTTTATGTTAAAAGTGGAAAATCTTACGAGACGATATGGCGGATTTTTAGCAGTTGACCATGTTACTTTCTCTGTCGGCAAAGGAGAGATCGTTGGACTCTTGGGACATAATGGTGCGGGAAAGACCACTATTATGAAGATGCTGAGTGGTTACCTTGAACCTAATTCTGGTAACGCTATTGTAGACGGTCATAACATTGTAGACGAGCCGAAGGAAGTACAAAAAGTCTTAGGGTACCTTCCCGAAACCTTACCCCTTTATCCGGAGATGACGGTGGCCCAATATCTTTATTTCTCGGCAGATTTAAAGGGTTTAAAGGATCAAGAGAAAGTTTCAGAAATTTTACGAGTAACTAACTCCACAGATCTTAAAGAAAAATTTCTTTCGCCGATTGCTAATCTTTCCAGGGGTTATAAGCAACGTTTGGGGGTGGCGCAGGCAATTATCGGAAATCCCAGACTTCTCATATTGGATGAGCCCACGAACGGACTTGATCCTGAACAGACACAGCACATGAGGTCGCTTATACGCGACATTGCAAAGAATGCGACAGTTATTCTATCAACACACATAATGCAAGAAGTGGATGCCTTATGCTCCAGGGTCCTCATGTTGCACTCTGGTAAACTTGCCCTTGATGCTCAATTAGATGAACTTCGCGCCAGCAATTCCTTATTGGTTGAATCCACGCTAGCCACCAACAAACTCGAGTCCTTAGAAAACCTATTTGGGGTAGAAACCATATCAGTTATCGCCATGACTGAAGTCTCTACCACCTATAGAGTAACAACTAATGCTGGTGCAGGGCTGAAAAATGTTTCCGCTGGCATTGCGAGAGAGATATCGAAACAAAAAGAATCTCTTTTTGTGTTGAAGCCTGAGCTGCGAGATTTAGAGACTTTGTTTAGGGAGGTGGATAGTAAGGACTCTGAGGTGAAGGAGGTTGGAGATGCAGCATAACAAAGACGCCGTATCCATAATCACAAGCATTGTAAAAAAAGAGATCTCTCTATTCTTTTCATCACCCATTGCCTATATTTTCCTCGCTTCTTTTGCCGCGGCTACCCTTTTCATTTTTTTCTGGGTCGAGTCTTTTTTCTCACGTAATATCTCTGATGTGCGGCCTCTTTTCGAGTGGATGCCCCTACTTCTCCTGCTCCTGAGTTCAGCTTTGACAATGAAAATGTGGAGCGAAGAGCGCAAAACCGGCGGGCTTGAATTTGTTTTAACGCGTGCAGTGCCTGTCTGGTATTTTGTCATTGGAAAATTTCTCGCTTGTCTATACCTGCTGTTCACGGCAACAATTGTTACCCTGCCACTCCCGCTCACAGTAGCCCTGCTCGGGGAGTTAGATTGGGGGCCAGTCTGGGCGGGTTACTTCGCCACGCTCTTTCTCGGCGCCTCATATCTCAGCATCGGTTTATACGTGTCCGCAAAAAGTGACAACCAGATCGTAAGTCTCATCTCCAGTTGCGCGCTCTGCGGATTGTTTTATATGCTCGGTGCTCCGCTAATTACTGACCTGTTCGGTAACAACATAGGGGATATTTTACGTCTTTTGGGCACTGGATCTCGCTTTGAGTCGATTACTAGGGGAGTAATTGATATTCGCGATTTTTACTACTATGGAAGCCTCATTATAACGTTCTTGGCTCTTAATGTTTACGCGGTGGAGAAAGAGCGTTGGATTACAGATAACACTAATTCCCGTCATAAAAGGTGGCAGCTACTCATAACTCTTTTGGCTTCCAACGCCCTATTGGCAAATTTTTGGCTGAGTCAAATTTCAACTCTAAGGCTTGATATGTCAGAGGGGCGCCAATATTCCATTTCTCAGTCAACTGAAACCTATCTTCGTCGACTTCAAGAGCCTTTGTTAGTGCGAGCTTATTTCAGTTCAAAGACACATCCGTTGTTATCGCCCCTTGTTCCGCAGCTGAAAGATCTCATAAAAGAATACGAAATTTCCGGTAAAGGGAACGTGCGTGTTGAGTTTATAGACCCGCAGAATAATCCGGAAATGGAACAGGAAGCTAATCAGCAATATGGTATTCAACCTGTACCTTTCCAAGTAGCTGATCGTTATCAGTCCTCGATAGTCAGCTCTTATTTTAATGTCCTTGTGAAATATGGAGACGAGTACCAAGTACTAAATTTCCGCGACCTCATTGAGATTAAGGCGAGGAGTGAGTCACAGATTGACGTGAAGCTACGTAATCCAGAACATGATCTAACCAGAGCCATTAAAAAAGTTTTGTATAGCTATCAGACGGAGGGTAATCTTTTTGACACAATAGGCACTGATATTCAGTTGAAAGCGTACGTTTCAAGTGATTCGGAGCTTCCTGTTCCACTCGTAGACTTCAATAACGTCGTGAAAGAGGTTACAAAAGATTTTACTTCCCAGTCCGGTGGACGTTTTTCCGCTTCATTTATTGATCCGAGAGACGACGCCGGTGTTGTAGCAGCCGAAATTGCAAAACAGTATGGCTTCAGACCCATGAGCGCAGGATTGTTCAGCGACAAATCGTTCTTTTACTACCTCACACTTGAGAATGAGGGCCAGGTCGTACAAGTACCAATCGAGGATTTAAGCAAAGAAGGATTCAAGCGAAATCTAGAAGCGGGAATAAAGAGGTTTGCAACCGGCTTTACAAAAAACGTAGCCATGGTATCCCCTGCACCCGACTACAGTTCACCCTACGGAGGATCGAGTGGCGCGCAATATACTACCTTACAAGATTTCATCAGTGCTGAGTTAAATGTTTCTCAAGAGGATCTCTCCGATGGATCAGTTGAAGGAGCCGCCGATATATTATTACTAACGGCACCGGAAGATTTTGGGGAACGAGAGCTCTTCGCAGTAGACCAGTTTCTTATGAAAGGCGGTACTGTCATTGCTTCCTCATCACACTTTAAGACTAACTATGCCAATCGCAGTCTGACTATGGTACCCAATGATAGTGGTCTTGATGACTGGTTCGCCCACAACGGCATAAAAATCGAAAGGCAGCTCGTAATGGATCCCCAAAACTCAGCATTTCCGGCTCCTGTAACGAGGAATATTGGCGGGTTCCAAATTCAGGAAATGAGAATGCTTGATTACCCATACTTCCCTGATGTCCGAGGAAGTGCTCTAAACAGTTCCAACCTGATTACTTCAGAGTTACCGCAGCTTACTATGGCCTGGGCATCTCCAATTATCATTGACAATGAAACAAACAAAAATAGAGTAGTAACCAAACTTTTACAAAGCTCGGAGAAATCTTGGGTGTCCGACTCACTAGATATTCTCCCAAGGATAACTGGACGAGGCGTGAGTCCATTCGTGCCGCAAGGACCGCAGGAATCACACTTACTCGGTGTCATCATAGAGGGCCGCTTTGAATCTTTCTTTGCAGGGCGAAACCCGCCGAAAGCTGAGGCAGAGACTCCCGATGAAGATTCGACAGACTCAACAACTAATGCACCACTTGAACTCGATAACGTGGTTGACCACTCGCCCGATATCGCGCGGATAATATTATTTAGCTCAAATGAGTTTCTTAATGATCAAACGTTACAAATGCTTGGGAGCGCAGAGCAGACTTCTTACGTTAATTCAGTTCAGATGTTAGCCAACGCTATTGACTGGTCGTTAGAGGATCAAGGTTTGCTCAGTATTCGCTCTCGAGGCCATTTCAACCGAACACTTCCACCGCTGGCAAACAGCACCCAAGTATTATGGGAATATTTAAATTATGCTTTATCGGGTCTCATCATTATCGGCATTGCTCTGAGAGTTAGGGCTAAACGAAAGAGCACCAATGATCTATATCAGGGTTTGCTCGACGGAAAGGGGGAAGTGGCATGATTAATTCAAAAACATCCTGGCTATTCGTCCTTCTGGGCTTACAAATGACCTTGACACTGATTATCTTTGCTTATAAAAAGAGCACAACCGAATCTCTTGACGCAAAGCCTCTGATTACTACAGAAGCACAGGTCATAGATGAGTTGGTAATAAGTGACAAAGCCGGAGAATTGCGCCTGAACAAAACCGAGGGCGGATGGGTTATACCCGCACTGGGGGGTCTAGCCGCAAACGAAATAAAACTTACGACAGTTCTAAGTGACCTTCTTAACTTAAAAAGTGATTGGCCAGTTGCCTCCGCAACTGGGAGTCGATCACGTTTTGAGGTGTCTGAAGACAACTTCATTAGGCGGGTGGACTTATTATCTAGCAATGCAAACGTTGGCCGCATCTACGTGGGGACTTCTCCGGGCTTTAAAAAATCACACGTGAGATTGGATGGTCAGAAAAATATCTACTCACTTGCCCTAAATACATATGACCTTCCTACAGAACCAGCTGATTGGCTGGACAAATCGTTGATTTCAGTGCAAAACATAAGTTCAATAGAGGGACTTGATTTTAAACTAGTCTCCACAAATGGGGAGTGGTCGTTAATTTCAACTGAAAAAGAGTTAGCATCTGATTCGATTGTAAAGGTAAATAAAGAGAACGCTAACGCACTCGATATGGCTCTTAAAACACTGACAGTTTTGTCGGTTGCTGATAAAGATGTCAATTTGGGAGACTCGAAGTCTTCCCGTCTTGAGGTGTTCGCTCCGAATCAAATCACTTTCACATTTTTTGAAAAAGAGGATAAGTACTATGTAAGTCGCTCAGGCATCGACAAAATTTTTACTCTTAGCAAGTTTAATTTTGACAAGCTTTCGAATCAAAATTTAATAAGCCTCTCCGAACCAGACACGGAGAAAACCCCCGTAACTCCCGCTGGCCAAAGTAGTTCAGACTAATTTTCCGAGTTTAACCCATGTTATAATTCGGTAGCTTAGTTATTGCCATCAGAGAAATGAGACATTTGTTTACAAAAGCTGGTTCAATAAACACAAAATTTATTGGAAAATTAATAATTAGTTAGGTACTGTTATCACTGAATCTCAGGTGCAAGACATTCAGAAACGTGCAACCAATTAAAGTGAAATTCGCTTTCAGACCGAATTATTAAATCATGTTCCCCAGCCGGGATGTTAACGGGATCCGATCGAAAGGTCAGCCAGGCATCGTTTGAGCCAGTGCTCACCTCAGGGAATCGGTGAGCAATCTCCCCATCTAGCTGGATTAATACCCCCCCTACCCTCGCAGATGCGATTCGAAGATCAAAAACACATTCAACAGGGACCTCTGATGAAATCTTAAATACTGCCTCATCTCCGGGAGTGGCAACCAGATGTGCCAGTCCATCATTATCATTCGTGGGTTGGTGATTGAACCCAGATAGCTCATGCGCACCTTCAGCCTCTATTTTTGAGGGAATTTGATATCGATAATCCATCGATGGAATTGCGACATAAATTCCCCCTAATGGTGACAGAACCCCATCCTCAGCTAGAATACTGTTATAAGGCGGTTCATTTAATCCATACCGGTTCCGCCCGACAAACCACGCATATCTGTAAACTGATTCCGTCTGCTCAAGCCACCGGGTTGTCTCGGCAAGATAATCCATCTGCCACTCAAGGCCAGGGTGGTTTCTATCAGACTGAACAGCCCAATCACCCATGGAGGCCCATTCGGTAATCCATATCGGTTTATTGAATTCCTCGAATTTTCTAACATACTCTTTGAAGTTACTGGGGTTCCTCATATACCCATGAATCGCTATGTGATCCACTCGGCAGTCATTGCATTCGTTAAAAAAGGCTCTCAAATATTCCAATGGGTTTCCATCATTTTCGGTCCCGGGAATATCGACATCCCCCGGCGCATAATTTACACCGGGGGATACAAGCACTAAATTATGGTCGTCTGCGATAGATTGCAATCTGGGCCACTGCGCGGCCGCCTGAGTAGGAGTCAAATTTGCTTGGTTTTTGTGCCCAGGCTCATTGAATCCCAATAGGTATCTCACATTGGAATTATCCTCAACAAACCTCCTAATAACAGTATCGTCAAATCTGCCTCCCCACGCCATCGGAACAAAATCATATCCATAGTCTGCATAGACGGCTTGAACTGCATCTTTTGCCTCCTTACCCCAGTTATACCACCACCTCACTTTTCCGGCCATAACTTGAAGATCCGCCTCAGTAAGGTAGCCATACGCCAGACCTCTTTTCTTGCTAATCTGCGCCACCTGGGATGGCTGCGGTGGAGCAAAACTTCCACCATCTGAATGAAGATCACGTATACTCCACTGTGAAAATGAACCTGAACTTGCGTGAACAAGTTCCCTGAAGTGTTCGCTCGTTACGTTAAAACTCTGCTCTGGAGGTTCCCAGCTACCATTCACGTCGCCCATTAAAATTCCGACCATATTTTGAACGGATTTTTGCTCCGGCTCTGCAAAAATTTCTGTGCTACTCCACATCACATCAGACTTGGTAGTATAGAACTCACGCGATGTTTCGTCCCAGAAATCAAAGTCCTCCGATACAAAAATCCATTGTGATTCTTTAGTATCACTGACCATTACCGACATCTTTAAAATCTCTAAGGCATCTGCTGAAGTGACTCTTCCATCCCGATTCACGTCTGCTGCAATGTACTGGTATGGAGAGATTGGCAGGGAGTTAAGTGGGCCAGAGCCATCGGGATCAACGTTTGGATTAACGCCAACCGAAATCTTTAAAGCCGCTAATGCATCTGCAGATGTGATAACACCGATAAAATTATCCTCAATGATTTCCTTCGTAGCAACAAGCCTGTCCGAGACGTCAGATCGCACTTGGAGGTCATATCTCCCGTTTGTTCCGGTTATGCCTCCCTGAGCTTGATGATTCGACTCTCCTACAGAAAGTTCCTCTGGAATCACAGTGACAGCTTGAATTAAAGAATGATTCTTCCAGTGATAGACCATGCCCGAGATCGTC
>MDTG01137342.1_pt1 | contig 10914 bp, 7 predicted proteins | sample 811421 | NCBI WGS metagenome assembly MDTG01 (sample SAMN05326645, study PRJNA326480) | marine metagenome | isolation source: seawater | place: Pacific Ocean: South East | collected 2011 | reverse complement strand
TACCAAGCAAGGATACTCTCAAGTTTACACCCCCCACATCGGGAAACTTGATCTTTTTAGAACATCAGGGCATTTCCCTTATTATCAAGAATCCCAGTATCCTCCAATCATCCAAAAAGATTGCTTATCAGATTTGGCTGAAGAAGGATTTTCGAGTGCTCAGCTTGAAAACAAACTTGATAAAGGCGAACTAGATGGTCATTTGCTCAGGCCAATGAACTGCCCTATGCACATAAGCATATACAAGTCCGAAAAAAGATCCTATCGTGAACTCCCTATTCGATTGGCAGAGTTTGGCACCGTTTATCGGTGGGAGCAGTCAGGTGAATTAAACGGGATGACTCGGGTGCGCGGTTTTACTCAGGATGACGCCCATCTTTTCCTTCGTGAAGATCAGCTTCAAGAAGAAATTCAAGGATGCCTGGGCCTGGTAAAATTAGTTTTTTCCGTTCTTGGGATGAATGAATATCGAGTAAGGGTCAGTCTTCGTGATCCCGATTCTGACAAATATGTCGGAAGTGCTGAGGGTTGGAATAAGGCTGAGACAGCACTCAAGCAAGCTGTGAGGACTCTTGATGTTGAATATGAGGAAGAACTGGGCGAGGCAGCGTTTTATGGACCTAAGATCGATTTCGTAGTAAAGGATGTGATCGGACGCGAGTGGCAACTTGGAACGGTTCAAGTCGATTATAATTTGCCTGAAAGATTTGATATCTCCTACGTCGGTGCCGATAATCAAGATCACCGTCCAGTTATGATTCACCGTGCGCCTTTTGGTTCGATGGAAAGATTTTGCGGATTATTGATTGAACATTTTGCAGGTAACTTCCCAACTTGGCTTGCTCCGGAACAGGTAAGGATCCTGCCTATGAATGACGATTTGATTACTGCGGCAGAACAATGTGCCAAAGAATTTTCTCGAATTGGGATAAGAACGGGAATTGATCGGCAAGCCGCCAAGTTGGGAGCCAAAATTCGCAAAGCTGAAAATGAAAAAATTCCACACATGATAATTTTGGGCAGAAGAGAAGCGGAAGAAGGAAAAGTGACGATCCGATCAAGAAACAACCCTGAACTGGATGGAACTTGTCAATTAGAAGCTTGTATAAAGCAAATTTCGACTGAAATCAGAACGAAGTCTCTGCCCCAAAAGCGGATTTCCAATGAATCCGAGTAAGTTTCTGTTTCGAATTAAATGTAAGGTCTAGATTTTGCCCATGTGTAGTCAACTCGATAGAAAAGAAATTGTGATATATTCCTCGCAACAGGTTATTTCTAGTTTCTTAAAATATCCTTTTATTTGTTTGATCAGGATTTATCGTTGGTTCTCTCCAATTAAACAAATCATCTTCGGTCCCTATGCAAGGTGCAGGTTTTACCCAACTTGTTCTGAATACAGCCTGGAATGCTTTCGCCAACTTCCGCTTCTTGAGGCTATCGGTAAATCGCTTTCCAGAATTGCGAAATGCAACCCGATGCACCCGGGCGGATACGATCCTCTCTTTCCCGCTAAAAACGATGAAGAGAAACCTGAATCATCACAATGAGCCTAAAGTCCCAAATTTTGCCTCCCCCCATTTGCGATGAAAACACGGATTTGAGCCAATATGTTAATGATTTAATAACCCGCTCACGGAGTGAACAAAATTCACATTTTCTCTCCGTGACCATCGAGACTGATTATTCAGATCCTCTGGCAATTCTGGAGAGCATTCACCAAAGAAATATACCCATATGTTATCTCGAAAAACCTACAAACGAGTTCTCTATTGCGGCTGGAGAGTATCTTAGTGTTGCAAGATTTGCGGGTCCACAACGATTTCAGGAGGCCCAAATATGGGCAGACAAAATTCTCAGTCAAACCGTTGTTGCGGGTGACCATAAGATTGCTGGTACAGGCCCCACCCTCTTCCTTTCGGCAACTTTTGAAAATGCCCCGGAAAATCCAAACCTGCCTCCTCCTCTGGAAATCTTTTTACCCAGGTGGCAAGTACTCAGAAAAGAAGGATATAACTTTCTTGTCTTCAATGTAGAAATCACCCCTGAGTCATCCCCAAGTAATATTATCAGGGAATTCAAAGACCACACTGCCAAGATTAAGGGCTTACGTTTCAATAGCCGTACCGCTAGCGACCCAAGGAAGGTCAAAGTAGGTAGCCCGGAAGAAATTTATGATTATGAACATGGTGTGTCTAAAGCTTTGCTTGAAATTAGGAAAAAGAAGTTGTCCAAAATAGTTTTATCCAGGCAACTCACTTTCAGCACGGATGCCCCTCTCCCCCCATTTCCCATTGCCCATTGTTTGCGGGAGAAATTTTCCGATTGTCATACCTTTTGCATTTCACAACCAGATCAGGGATTGATGGTGGGTGCCACCCCAGAAACTTTATTGCGAACTACCGGAAATTCTTTTGAGACTGAGGCGTTGGCTGGTTCCGCACCCCGTGGACTTTCAGCCGGGAAAGACGCCCACTGGGGAAAAACTCTTCTTGGTCGGGAGAAAGAAATTCTTGAACACAAACTTGTTATACAAAGTATATTGAGACGCCTCGCTTCCATTGGCATTGAAAATTGCAAGGAAGGGAGGTCCAGAGTTTTAAGACTGGCAAATCTTCAGCATGCCAAAACTCCCCTTAAGGCAAAACCTGTCCATGGAATTCATCCCTTCGAAGCACTTTCCGCCCTGCATCCAACACCAGCCATGGGAGGATCTCCCCGGGAAGTTGCCCTGCCACTTGTTGAAAAAATAGAGCAAAAACCACGGACCTGGTATTCCGGGGTAACCGGTTGGATCGATAACCGGGGAAGAGGAGAATTCGTCGTACCCATCCGATGCGGAAAGATTCTACCCAATAAACTTACACTTTATGCTGGGGCAGGTCTGGTGGAAGGCTCCAACCCTCAACAGGAGAAAAAAGAGACCGATTGGAAACTGCAAGCAATGCTTGAAGTTATCACGGGAAGAACTACTCTTCCCGAATCGTGAAAGAAACCCCCGACGAAATAGCCCGAGCCAACTTTGTGTTTGGTGCTTGTTTCGCCAAGACTCTCTCTCGTTTAGGATTACAAACGATTTATTTCTCTCCGGGATCCCGCTCCACTCCCCTAGTTATTGGTATCGAAAGGTACTCTGCTATACAATTAATTCCCGTTCTGGACGAACGAAGCGCAAGCTTTATAGCCCTCGGTCAAAGCAAGCAAACAAATGCTCCGGTTGGACTGATTTGCACTTCGGGGTCTGCTCTCACTCACTGGTTTCCGGCTGTCACGGAAGCATCGCATTCCGGAATCCCTCTTCTTTTATTTTCCGCAGACCGTCCGCCTGAATTGCAAGACTGCGGTGCAGGTCAAACCATTTACCAGCAAAATCTTTTTGGAAGTTTTGTCCGCCAATTTCATCAGGTCAAAGTTCCCCAACTAAGGGAGGACTTCAAGGCGCAATTGATCACGACTCTTCAAAGTGCTTATCAGGAATCAACTGGACTAAATCCAGGACCCGTACACTTGAATTTTCCATTTCGTGAACCATTCCTACCCCGTTCTTTAGGGATAACGGATCCGCCAATCCCGCATTCGATTCGTAGATTGGAGGGAAAGGATTATCCATCCACATGTAACGAGATTAGTGAACAAATATCCGGCTATGAGCGACCCCTGATTATTGCTGGACAAAATGTGACCTCAAAAGACATTGAACCATGGCTCAAAACCCCAACAGTACCGATACTTTGCGACGCCCTCTCATCGGTTCGGCAAAGCGATGCCAGCAACACGATCTTGCGGTATGAAAACCTTTTACGAGATCCTCAATTTACGCAAAATGGCAAGCCGGATCTACTTGTTGCCTTGGGACCTTTACCCACTTCCAAAACCCTACGCAGTTGGATTACTAGCTTAACCATCCCAAGAATCGTAATTGAACCCAGGGGCATCAATATCGACCCGATTCCCTCTGAAAGTAGAAGTTTTCAACTTGGATTCGATCACTTGAAAGAGATACGATTGCCATCCCCTGAAAAAGATTGGCTGGCATACTGGGCTGATGCGGAAAAGCAGGTACAGGCCAAAATAGATCTGGCTTTCTCTAGTGAACTAGCTAAGTTCGAAGGCAAACTCGCCTACCTGCTTTCTCTTTACCTGCCAACTGACTCGAATTTATTTGTGGCGAACAGTATGCCGATCCGTGATCTCGAATGGTTCTGGAAAAAAAACGGTGCCGCACTCCGTCTTTTCGGAAATCGCGGAGTTAATGGAATTGACGGGACTTTGGGAACGGCGCTGGGCATGGCCCAAGGAACATCAGCACCAAACTATCTTCTTACTGGCGAACTTGCCTTCCTTCACGACTCGAACGCCTTGCTCTTTGCCAAACAGTTTACCGGTACTTTAACTGTTTTTGTAATCAATAACGAAGGAGGTGGTATTTTTGAACATTTACCTATTTCGAATGAACCAGAATTTGAAAAATGCTTTGCCACACCCCAAAAGTTTGATCTCTCCAAGCTTTGCGCCAGCTTTGGAATCCAATACTCCTTGGAAACAGGCTGGGAGGAGATAATTGAGAAAATCAAAAAGCCCATCTCTAAGGGTATCGAAGTGATTGAAATTCCAACCGACCGAAAAAAAGACCGGCAAACCCGTCACCAACTTCTTTCCATTTCCCCAAGCTCTGATGCCTGAACTTGCTGAAGTTGCATATGCCTGTGGCAGATGGAATCCGGGCATTGGAAAAGTCGTAAAAGAAGTTTACGCCAATCCTTATTCCCGGGTTTATCGGGATCTTTCAAGAGAATGTGTAGTTTCTGAATTAACCAAAGCCAAACTTATCTCTTCCGCAACTCATGGGAAACAAATGCTTTTCAAACTTAGTGGACACAGGTGGTTGGGCATTCACCTGGGCATGACTGGGAGCCTGCAGATTGAAGGCTCCAACTATCAAAGTCACAAACACGACGCCTTGATTCTGTTCCAGTCAAAACAAGCACTCATCTTTCGGGACCCAAGGCAATTTGGTCGCCTCCGTATGCATATTGGCAAGAATGCTCCTCCCTGGTGGAGTGAACTTCCAGTTTCGATGCTGGATCAAAGGTTCAAGCCATCCGTTTTATCAAGCGCTCTTTCTCGCCACGGTAAAAGACCCGTCAAAGCTCTTCTCCTTGATCAAAGATACTTCCAGGGCATGGGAAACTGGATGGCGGATGAAGTGCTTTGGCGTGCCCACATTCACCCCGCTCGAAAATGTGCAGAAATCAGTTCCGCGGAAGGTAAAAAATTATTTACGAAAATTAAATTCGTGGTCAAAGGAGCCATGCATTCGGTAGGTAAGCATGGTGGCGATCCACCAAAAGGCTGGTTATTTCATGTACGCTGGAAAAATGGGGGCATTTGTCCGAAGACCAAAACCCCGCTTGCCCGAGAAGAGATCGGAGGTAGGACCAGTTGTTGGTCTCCCGTACTTCAAAAATGAATGGGCTAAAAACTCTTTAGCAATTCGGCCGCTTTTGTCCGGTCAATCTTGATCTGATCTTTCAACTCATCGAGGGAATCAAATTTTTTTTCCAGACGGATAAAAGACTTCAAGTCCATTTCTACCTCTGATTCATATCCCCATTCACGCTCATCCAGATCAGCAAGGGCATGAATCTCAAATTTAGGCAAGGGGGCAGTCTTTTCTACCGTGGGCCGCATCCCATAATTAGCAACGGCAGGGAGAATCGATCCCGTGATCAGATTCTTTACATGTCCGGCATAAACCCCGTATGCTGGATGAGCTTCGGGCTGCCAATTCAAATTCATGGTGGGAAACCCAATTGACCGCCCCATCTTTTTACCCGGGAAAACCGTACCGTAAATGCGGTAATTCCTTCCCAGCATTCGGTTAACACTACCAATCTCGCCGGTCATTAAGGCCTCCCGGATACGTGAACTACTCACCGCGTCAGCGTCCAAATTTTTTGACTCAGCCACCTGAACATACATCCCCATTTTTTCCCCCACCTGTTGAAGAAACGAAGAATCTCCTTCCCTCTTCTTGCCAAACCTGAAGTTTTCTCCCACGCTCAGCCCTTGCACCGAAGGAATTTTTTCCTTGATAAAGACGCCAAAATCCGAAGCCGCAATCTCCGCGAACTCATGATCAAAATCCCTTAAAATCACATGATCAACCCCGTAAGAATGCAACATTCTTGCTTTCTGCTGGGCATTCATGAGCAGAAGAGGAGCACTTTCTGGACGCAAAAAACTTGCGGGATGAAAGGGAAAGGTAAAGGCCACGGACTTTCCGTTAATTTCACGGGCGTGATCTCGTGAGGCTGCCAAGACTTGTTGATGACCAAGATGAACGCCGTCAAACATACCCAGCGCCAGGTTTACTGGCTGAGTAAACTTTCTGCCAAACTGTTCGATGGTGGAAAAAATTCCCATACGCTAAAATACATGAGCCGGCACGGCTTCTCGGACGGGAATTAATAAAGACTGAAATTCTCCACTTCCCATGGTTTCAATCTCTTCAAGAGAAGGAACCCCTTCGATGGTAAAATCATTAATTTTGGTCCTGCGCAACGAGGTCAGATGCCCACCACATCCAAGCTTTTGTCCCAAATCATGAAAAACAGTCCGAACATATGTTCCTTTACTGCAATCCATGTAAAATTGTCCTTCGGGGGAATTCCACCCTCTCAGGGACAATTCGTTGATCCGGATGACCCGTGGTTCCCGATCCACCGTTTTGCCCTTCCGGGCCATTTTGTAGAGGGGAACCCCGTTTATTTTTTTGGCGGAAAACATCGGGGGTGTCTGGTACTGATCTCCCAAAAACTCTTTCATCACATCCTCAATCATTTCTGCTGATAAATTTTCGGGTAAACCTTTTTTATTCACCACCTGTCCGTCCGAATCTTGGCTGTCCGTTTCCTCTCCCAGTTTAAAGATGCCTTCATATGCTTTATCCAGATTGATAAGAAATTGAGATACTTTGGTAGCTTTACCGATAAGCAAAATCATCAGCCCCGTGGCCAATGGATCAAGGGTGCCCGCATGACCAATTTTTTTCATATTCAGCTTTTTTCGCAATCGATCCACTATATTATGTGAAGTGATACCTGACGGTTTGTCCACAAGAAGAATTCCCTCAAAACCTGATTCTTGTATACCCACCTAAAACCCTTCTTTTTGCACCACTTCCAAGTGTTTCCCTATCTCCTCGACTAAATCCGGATAAAATTCTTCCAAAGGAATAGTGACATTAAACCCAGCTGCACAGGCATGCCCTCCTCCTTCAAATTTTTTCGCGAGCAGATCGACCCGATATTTTTTATCCTTGGCACGAAAACTTCCCTTTATTTTTCCGCATCTATCTTCCACCAGCACTCCTATTTCGACTCCTTCCAGGGATCTTGCATAATCAACAAAATTCTCTGCGTCCTCTGGCTTGGTGCCAGTTTCACGGTAAAAACTCTCCCTTACATGTCCAATACAAACGCGGTCATTAAATTCCATTTTAAAACTGGCTAGAAACTTTTGTAAAAGTTGAACTCTTCCGGGCTTTTCCCTCTCATACAACTCGTGAGCCACCATGGATGGGTTGCAACCGGCCAGACAAAGTCTTCGACACACTTCAAAGACGGCGGCATTGGTGCCGGAATAACAGAATTGTCCGGTATCGGTGCAAATTCCCAGATAAAGAGCCTCGGCAGTTATTTGATCGATTCCTAATTCGGAATCAAAGAAAAATTTTGCCAGAATTTCCCCGGTGGCGGACGCATCGGGCAAGACAAAATTATGCTCTGCAAATTGTGTGTTGGAGACATGGTGATCCACATTGAGAAAAACCTCCGGAAAGCGGATTTTCAGCTCTTCCCCCACCCGGGCATGATCAGCACAGTCCACAGTCACAATTTTGTGATTATCCGTTCCTATACCTTCAGGATCGCTAAAAGGTGTGTCGCCCAGGAATTTCCGCAGGGTGCGGGGCACGGGATCTTGGTTAACAGCTACGGCTTTGATTCCTTGGGTTCGTAACATTCGGGTCATGGCAACTTGGGAGCCAATGCAATCACCATCAGGTCTTCGATGTCCAAGCACCAGAACAGAGGATCCTTTCAATGTGCCAATAAATTTGGCAAACGATGCAGATTCAGGAAGAAAATTTGTCATAAGTTGGAAGGCAAAAGTGAGTAAATCTTTTTATCAGAAGCAGGGACAAAGGAAAAGCATTGTTCTGAAAGGTCAGGAAGAAACCACGAAGCCCTCGTCGTCAAAGCCCCGAATTTTGATCTTCTCGTTACCTACCAAGCCCAATATGAAGCAAGCCCCATCCTTTATTTGGGTGCTGTATCCAATCAGCAATCGTCCATCCGTGTTTTCTTTGTAAGCCTTCTGTTTGCTCTCACTCTGTTCAACAATGTTCGGAGAATCACCGGAGGCATTCAAACTAACCAGTCCGCTTTGCTTGGTTGCAATACCCGTAAGAGTAAGAATTGGAAAGGGAATCGAAGCCCGAACTGACTCAAGAATATAGGTATTTCCTAGATCATAAATTGATCTCCCCCACAGTATCCCCGCCCAGGGCAAAAATTGCCTGAGCCAAACCTCCTCGGTTTTGTGAACCCTTATTTTCTGATAATCCCAAAAATGAGTTTCCTGCAACCTCATCCAATTACTCAGGACGACCCTCCTATGCTTCCCCTCTCCTTTGATGACCGCCCTGATCTCCGCCACCCAATTTTCCAAATCAAGAGTGGTCGCGTTACACTCACCCCTGATCATTCTCTGGAAATCAGGGAATGAAATTTTAACTCCATCCTTTGCCTGGTAAAAGACTCCCTCTCTTTTTTTGAAGATTTGTTTATTCAACAGATCTTTGATGTAAAGTTGTTTATCCATTCGCTCCGCAAAGGACAGGCGACCAAGTTCCATCACCGCATTTTGAGATGCAAACTGAGTAATTTCCCTGTGCATCAAGGGCTTACCCACCCTCACCGTTACCCGATACGGAAATGAAATAGGGAATTTTTTAAAAAAACGCCCTTGGCTCATGCTAAATACTGAACCCCAGACACCGTCCAGATGAACCGGAATCACCGGTATATTAGCCCTTTGAGCCAAAAGAATGGGTCCCCGCATGAAAGGCAGGACAACCCCAATCTGAGAGATCCCACCTTCAGCAAAAACACACAGTGGAAGTCCACCCTTTAGTCTTCTAACCGATTCCCTTATACTGCGAAGGGATTTCTCGGGGGATACCGTTAAGGTTTTAGTTAATCGGAAGACAAATCGTAAAAGGAAGGAATTCGCCAATCCTGAGTAGGCCAGGTAGCGAACTTTTCGCGGGAAAACAGCCCCAATGAAAACTGGATCGGCGTACGAGAGGTGATTACTGACAAGCAAACATCCTCCTTCCTTAGGAAAATTTTCCATCCCAAAAACAGTAAACCGGTAAAAAATACGAAGAAGCATATGGAACCAAGCCCTGAAAAAATCTTCAAGTAGGCTCCCAACTGTCACCATTCCAATGATCACCGCAGGTAGCATAATGACCAGAAGTTCATCCTTGCCACTCATTCCAACAATATTTGAAAGATACGCATGCAAGAGAATCATGAAAATACCTGCAAGCTGAGTCAGTAGATTCGAAGCAGCCAAGACTCGTCCCCTTTCATTTTCTTTAGCTTTGTCCTGAATATATCCGTTCAACGGCACAAAAAAAAGGGCTCCAAAAAAACCGAGGGCCAAACACAACCCGCTAAAGCTATTAGATAACGGGTCGGATAAACAAAAACCCATAAATACAAATGGCATTCCCATGGCACCTATCGCGGAGAGTCCAATTTCGATTCTTCCACGATTCAGATAGGCCACAAAAACACTTCCCACCATGATTCCGACACCTAGCAACAAGAACCAAAAGCCGTAAAGAGTACCCATACCTATTTTCCCCGCTACCACTTCACCGGAGATTTTCACCAGCACCAAATAAAAAAACCCACCCAAGCCCCAAAACCAAGCATCGCCTAAAGCCGCATACCTTAATTCTTTTCTCTTCAATAAATAGAACAGATCTTGAAAATGATTGATCATCACCGAGGCCTGAAATGGTTGAGTGCCTGAGACCGTAGTCTCAGGAATAGGCCAGGCAATAACCCATGAGAAAAAAGCCAGTATGGAAATGAAACCACAAACCAACAGGGCTGCTCCCCATCCTCCGCGGTGTTCCACAAGCTGGTCGAAAACCATAGCTCCCGCAAAGGCACCTCCAAGGATTCCGACCATTGCCAGCATTTCCATAAACCCAACCGCTTTGGCGAGTCTATTTGTTCCAATCAGCTCCTTAAGAATGCCTTTTTTTGCAGGGGAAAAAAAAGCAGACTGTACCGACAGGATAAAAAATCCAGCCAAGGAAAACTCAAGACTTTGACAAAACAATGAAAACCCCAAAATTCCCAAACCTAATAGCTGTCCAAGCAAGGCAGTGACGATTACCCTTTTTTTGGAAAAACGATCCGTAACCCATCCCGCAATCGGGGCGAAAAGGACAAAAGGTATAATTAGAAGAATCGACACCTGTTGATTAACGGTATCCATGCTGGCTTTACCAAATTGTACCGCAGCCATGAGGGGTAGCATAGCCTTCATTGCATTATCATTAAAGGCACCAATTGTTTGCGAAATCATTAGTGGCCAAACAACTCGGAATGGCCGATCTTTCGAACCAACACTCACTCTTCTAACATTCCTCTTTTTTTCACAAAATGCATTGCATACCCGATTTTCCAATTGCCAAGGGAAATCTAATCATGAACAAAATAATAAATGCTACAAAACATTCTACCCATCACCCTGCCTGTCTTTTCTCTCGTCTATTCCCTGGAGGCAAAGCCGCTGAATGTGCTATTTATATTCACCGATGATCACGCT